>Ga0070735_10000068_pt1 | contig 128513 bp, 117 predicted proteins | sample Coa_R1_FD_66443 | JGI IMG/M metagenome (GOLD analysis project Ga0070735, IMG submission 66443) | Surface soil microbial communities from Centralia Pennsylvania, which are recovering from an underground coalmine fire - Coalmine... | ecosystem: Environmental > Terrestrial > Soil > Unclassified ... | reverse complement strand
AACCGGTCCGCTTCGCTGTGACCCCGCATCCGCATCGTTCGGCACTCGATCAACGTCGGCCCGCCACCGTCGCGGGCGCGGGCGACGGCATCCCGTGCCGCGTCATAGACCGCGACCACGTCGTTTCCGTCGACGGCGACGCCGGGGATGCCGTACCCAGGCGCCTTGTCGATGAACGCCCGGGCCGCGGTCTGGCGGTCGAGCGGGGTCGAGTACGCGTACTGGTTGTTCTCCAGCACGAGCACGAGCGGCAGGCGGAACACAGCCGCGAAGTTGACGCCTTCATGCCAGGCGCCGGTGCTAGTGGCGCCGTCGCCGAAGTAGGTCAACACGACGCGCGGCTCTCCGCGCTGCCGGCACGCCAGGGCCATCCCCGCCGCGACCGGAACCGACGCCGCCATGTGGCTGATGAACGGCAGGATGCCGAGCCTCGGATCTCCCATGTGGACGTTGCCATCCCGGCCGCGCGTCGGCCCGCCTTCGCGGTCGAGGAATTGCGCGAATACCTGCCGGACGGGCATGCCGCGCATGATGTACGCGGCGAGATCCCGGTGCATCGGCGCCAGAAGATCGTCGGGCCCGAGCGCGTACGCGGCCCCCACGACCGTGGCCTCGTGCCCGAACCCGGTGAAGTACGCGCCGGGGACGCGCCCCTGGTAGTAGAGCTTGATGCCCCGGTCCTCGACCGCCCGCTGAAGCCGCATGTAGTACAGCATCTCGAGCAGGTCGTTGGGCTGCAGCGTCTCCCCTGCCGTCGACGTCACCTGGATCGCACTCACGAACGCATCCTCCTGCGCAACGGGCATGCGTCGCCGCGGATTCCCGGGATCGTGCCGGCGACCGCGCCTACCATGAGATTAGGCGGCCGCGAACGATGTCCTGTGGGCAGGTGTTTCCCGCGGCGCCCGCGTAACCCCACAACGGCGGTTACCCTCCGAACGGACCAAGGCCAGTCCCCTGGAGGACAATGGCACATGGTGTCTCGGGTCAACGGACGACCTGCGAGGCTCCCCCGTGGCGTGACAGCACGCACGTTCGCCCGCGCCGTTCGAGAGTTCTCCCGGATCGTCGGTGACGCCCACGTATCGGTGTCTCCCGCCGAGCTCGTCCCCTATGCGCACGATGTCATCATGGTTCCCCCGATCTGGCCATCGGCCGTGGTGCGGCCGGGCTCGGTGCAGGAGGTCGGTCGCATCGCCCGCGCGGCGAACGCGCTGCGGATCCCGCTGTGGCCGCTCAGCACCGGCAAGAACATCGCGTACGGGCGGATGATGGCGGTCGATCCTGGCAACGTCGTCGTGGACCTCGGCCGGATGAACCGGATCCTCGAGGTCAATGACAAGCTCGCCTACGCCGTGGTCGAGCCGGGGGTCACGTACGCGCAGCTCTACAAGCACCTGCGCGACCACAACCTGCCGCTGTGGCTCGACCCGCCGGCGACGGCGCCGGGCGCGGGGCCGCTCGGGAATACCGTGGAGCGAGGCGTCGGGTACACCCCATATGGGGAGCATTTCCTGTTCTCGTGCGGGATGGAGGTGGTGCTGCCCGACGGACGGGTGCTCCGCACGGGGTCGGGCGCGCTCCCAGGCTCTCGCACGTGGCACATCTTCAAATGGGGATACGGCCCGTATCTCGACGGCCTGTTCACGGCCAGCAACTACGGCATCGTTACGAAGCTCGGGATCTGGTTGATGCCGGAGCCGCCCGCGTACCAGCCGATCCTGATGACGACCCCGCAGGAAGAGGATATCGTCGCGATCATGGATTTCTTGCGTCCGCTCAAGATCACGCACACGCTGCCGAGCGCCGTGGTGGTCGCGCACGCGCTGCTGGCGCTCGCGGCCGAGGCGGAATATCCGTGGGCGCTGACCGGGGGGATCAAGCCGGTCCCCGAGGCGTGGGTGCGGACGGAGGCGCGGCGGCGCATGCTCGGGATCTGGAACATCGCCGGGTGTGTCTACGGATCGCCGACGGTCGTGGCCGAGGTTGCGGAGACCGTCCGTCGGAAGGCCAGGACGGAGCTCCCGCAGGCCACCATCCTGGACATCGAGGAGGCGCGTCAGAGCCCGTACTGGGACCACAAGGTGCGAAACATGACCGGTGTCCCGTCGATGGTGGAGTACAGCCGGCTGTCGTGGCGGGGCGGCGGAAACGCGTTCGTCGCACCGGTCGTCCCGCTCTTCGGCGAAGAGGCGCGCAAGCACATGGAGATCGCGCGGCCGATCTTCTGGAAGCACGGGTTCGACTACATCGGCGAGTTCATCGCCGCGAGCCGAGACCAGCATCACGTCATGATGCTGCTGCACAAGCAGCCGGACGAGATGGCACAGGCGATGCGGTGTTACGGCGAGCTGACCGACGCGTTCTGCGACGGCGGATACCTACCGTACCGCACGAACGTCGCGTTCATGGAACACACGATGCGGCGCCTCGACCCGGTGTTTCAGGACGTCTGCGCGCAGATCAAGCGGGCGCTCGATCCGAACGGGATCATCGCCCCGGGCAAAAACGGCATCCGCGCCAATCGCGTGAGCGCCTCCCGACGCAGGCGAGTCGCGGCGACGGGGACGCCGGCCAGCCGACGGGCGCGGCCGCGGGCGGCGCGATGACGCGCCGGCGTGCCGCCCGGGCAGGCATCGGACCGCGCGGGCGGCGGACGGCGCCCGCGAAGGCCCGCGAGACCAACCCGGCGCTGCGGCACGTCCCCGGCAGCGCGCTGCGGCGGGAGATCGAAGCCAAGGGGATCGATCTACACGAGTGCTACACCTGCCGGCTCTGCACCGAGGAGATGCAGCGCGGCATCCTCACGCTCACCGAGCCGTACCGGAAAGCGTATGGCGAGTCCGTGTGGCGGCAGGACATCTTTAACGAACCCGTCTGCCCGACATGGGATTACTATCGCCACGAAGCGTACACGGCCTACGGGCGGACGATGCTCGCGCGGGACCTCGCCGACGGGCTCGAGGTGGACCCGCACGACGCGCGAACGCGCGACGTCGTGTACACGTGCCTGCTCTGCAGCGGGTGCCAGGAGCTGTGCTTCTCCCGCAACCGGGTCCCGCTGATGCAGCCCTTCATGACGCTGCCGCGTGAGACCTGGGACATCCACGGGATCCTGCTGGCCGAGCGCAAGTGGCTGTTCGACCGGTTCGGCTGGGACGTGGTCCCGCGCGGGCTCCGCGCGCTCGCCCAGCGCCTCATCGAGCACGGCACGGCGACCGGCGAGCCGCGCGCCCGCGCGACGCGCTGGATCCGCGCGACCGGCAGCGACGTCGTGGACGTGAGCCGGGGCGGCCGCGCGGACGTGCTGTTGCTGCTCGACGGCCACGCCCCGTACGATCGGACGCTCTGGCCGGCGCTCGCGGCGGCGGTGCGGCTGTTGCGGGCGGCCGGACTCACCGTGGGGACGCTCGGGGCGTCGGAGATCGCGACGGCGGTGCCCGTGCTCGCGGCTGGCGACGTCCAGCGGTTCCTGGCCATGAACCGCCAGGCGATCCGGCAGGTCGCCGACGTCGTTCGCCGGGCGGGGGCGTCGCAGGTCGTGGCGCTCGACGACACCGGCTACCAGGCCTGGACCGCCCCGGCGAAGCACTACGGGCTCGCCGAGGAGATCGCGTTCCCGTTCGCGCATCTGCTGTTGTTTCTCCATCGGCTGCTCGAAGAGGGCTCGCTCGAACTCCGGCGGCCCGTCGAAACCGAGGTGGTCCTGCTGGACTCCTGTCATCTCGGGCGATACTGCAAGGTCCTCGACGCGCCGCGAGAGATCCTGGCCCGCATCCCCGGGCTGCGTGTACGCGAAACGCCGCTGCGCCGCGAGTACCTGTACTGTTGTGGCGCCGCCGCCGGCGTTCCCGAGGCGTACCCGGACCAGGCGGCATGGTGGGGGCGGAAGCGGCTCGGCCAGGCGCGGGGTGCGCTGGGCGATGGCGACACCGTCGTGACGACGTCCCCGCTGTGCGGCGCTCACCTCCGGCGCCTCGCCGCCCAAGAGGAAAACGGCGTCACCGTCAAGGACCTCGCCGAGGTGGCCGCTGAGGCGCTCTGATGAGCCGTGCGCGAATGCGTGCGCTACTGGAGGAGGTGACCGTGTTGCCGAATTGTGGACGAACCCTGACCGGCTTGGCGCTCGTCGCCCTGCTCGCCGCGGGGCTGCTCGTGTCCGCCCCCGCCGCGCGGGGCCAGGGCGCCCCCATCAAGATTGGCGCCATCTTTGCGGTGACCGGACCCGGCAGTTCGCTCGGGAAGCCCGAGAAAGACACCGCCACGATGCTGCAATCACAGCTCTCCGGCGGGATCGGCGGGCGCCCGGTCCAGATCATTGCGTACGACAGCGAAACCGATCCGACAAAGGCGCTGCTGCTCATGAAGAAGGCCGTCACCGAAGACGGCGCTGTGGCGATTGTGGGCGGCACGACCAGTCCCGAGGCGCAGGCGATGGCCGACTACGCGATGCAGGCGGGCGTCCCCTACCTGTCGCTCGCGGCCAGCACCACGTTGAGCGTCCCGAGCCGGACGTGGGTGTTTCAGACGCCGCAACGCAACAGCATCGCCGCGGCGAAGGCGATGGAGTATCTCGTCGCGCTCCACGCCAAAACGTTCGCGTTTCTCTACCGAAACGACGACTTCGGCCAGGACGGCATGGTCGGACTGGAAACGTTTGCGCGCCCGCGCGGGATCACGCTGGTGGACAGCGAGCCGTTCGCCGCAACCGCCACGGACCTCAGCGCTCAGGTCGCCCGTGCGCGGGTGAAGAACCCCGACGTCATGGTCGTCTGGAGCACGCCGCCGACGGCGTCGATCGCGGCCAAGAACATTCGCCAACTCGGCCTCCAGACGCCGATTCTCGAGTCGCACGGCATCGCGAACCAGGCGTTCATCCAGCTCGCCGGACCGGCCGCGGACGGCGTGGTGTTCCCCTCGGGCAAGTTGCTCGTCGTCGGACGGCTTCCCGCCGGCGATCCTCAGAAGGCGCTGCTCACCGCCTACGCCAGAGACTTCGACGCGACGAACCACTACCCGGCCAACACCTTCGGCGGCCACGCCTTCGACGCGATCACCATGCTCGCCGACGCGCTGCGGCACGTCGGCCCGGACCGTGCGAAGATCCGGGACTACCTGGAGCACCTTCACGGATTCGTCGGCACCGGCGGGGTGTTCAACATGTCGCCCCAGGATCACAATGGCCTGACGACCAATGACATGGTGCTCGTCGTCATCCGGCACGGCACCTGGGCGGTCTGGAAGTAACCGGGGAGGATGGGGCCGGTCCCGCCCGCCCCGCCGTGCCATGCTCGCCCTGCTCCCACAGTTCCTGCTGACGGGCCTCACCGTCGGCAGCATCTACGCGCTGGTCGCGCTGGGGTTCGTCCTGATCTACAACGTGACCGGCGTACTGAACTTCGCGCAGGGAGAGTTCTCGATGCTGGGCGCCCTCCTATGCGCGACGCTGCTCGCGTGGCACCTCTCGCTCGGCGTGGCCGCCCTCCTGGCCGTCGGTGCCGTGTGCGGGATCGGCGCGCTGATGGAACGCCTGGCCGTGGAGCCGGCGTACGACCTCACGGCGGGTCAGGCCCGCGCCGGCCACCCGCTCACGCTGGTCATCATCACGTTCGGGGTGTCGATGGCGCTGCGAGGCCTCGCGCTGACGGCGTGGGGCGCTGACCCGTATACGCTTCCCGAGTTCACGCCGGGGCCGGCGCTCGTACTCGTCGGCGGCGTCCTGGTCCGGCAGGCGATGTGGGCGATCGGCCGGGGGCTGATGTCCCGTCCGCGCGTCCTCTTGTTGGACGAACCGTCGCTCGGCCTCGCGCCGCGCGTGACCCGGGAGATCGCGCAGGCGCTCCAGGCGTTGTGTCGGTCCGACGACCTCGCCGTCGTGCTCGTCGAACAGAACGTCAAGGTCGCGATGATGATCGCCGACCGGGTCTGCGTCATCGAGCGCGGCCGGATCGTCCTGCGCGGCCGCCCGGACGAGCTGCTCGAGCACCCGGGCGTCCGTTCCGCCTACCTCGGCAAAGGATATGAGGTGGTCGGATGACACCGGACCGCCCGCGGGCGCGCGTGCTGGTGATCGGCGCCGGCGCCGTCGGGGGAATCTACGCGGTCCGCCTCGGACGGGCCGCCGAGGTCGAACTCCTCGACGTGCGGCGAGACCACGTCGAGGCGATCCGCTGCCGCGGCCTGCGGCTCGCTGTCCGCACCGAGTGCGAGGCCGGCGAGTTCGAGACCCGTCCGGCCGCAGCGGCCGACCCTGCGGGTCTGTCGCGCGGGCCGTTCACGCACGCCTTGGTCGCGGTCAAGGGACCGGAGACGCGCGCCGCCGTCGCCTCGGTCGCCTCCCGTCTCGGCTCCGCGGTCGTGCTGACGGTACAGAACGGTCTCGGAAACGCCGAGACGATCGCGGAGGTGTGCGACGCGCGCATCTGCCACGGGGTCACGATGAACGCCGGCGCGCTCACCGGCCCCGGTGAGATCGTGCAGAAGGAGATCGGCCCCACGTGGCTCGGTCCGTACCGCGCCGCACCAGCCGACGCCGACCGCTGGGGCGAGTTGTTGCAGCAGGCCGGGATGGAGGTCCACGTGCTCGACGACCCCCGCGGCGCAATCTGGAGCAAGCTCATCTTCAACGCCGCGGTCAACCCCCTCCCGGTGCTCACCGGGCTCCCCCTCTCCCGGATCTACGCCCACCCGGACACCTACGCCCTCCTCCGGACGCTCGTCGACGAAGGCAAGGCGGTGGCGCGAGCGCGCGGAATCTCGCTACTGCACGACCCGCTGGTCACGATCGACGCCCACCGCGCGATGGGTGACGCGCACACACACCACGGGTCGATGGTGCATGACGTCGAGCGCGGTCGGCCGACCGAGATCGAAACGCTGACGGGCGCCCTAATCGCGCAGGCCGACGATGCGGGGATCGCCGTCCCCGCGCATCGGACGGTCTACCGGCTGATCAAAGGCGTGGAGGCGCGGACGGCCGCCGACGGCGCGGGCGGGACACGCACGACGGCCGCGACGCGGGGAACAAACGGGAGGCCCAACGATGGCGCGTGAGCTGAGCTGGCTGATCGGGGGGAAGACCGGCGAAGGCGTGGACTCCGCCGGCGAGGCGTTCGCCCGGGCGGCGGCGCGGGCGGGCCACGAGGTCCGCACCTTCCGAGTGTTTCCGCCGGTGATCAAAGGCGGCCCGACATCGTACGAGGTCCGGATCGGCGACCGTCCGCTGGGGGGACGGAGCGACCGGCTCGACTGCGTCGTCGCGCTCGACGACGAGACGGTCTCGCACCACGCGGGCGGTCTCGGGCCACACGGTCTGCTCGTGGTCGACGACGGGCGGGTGCGCCGGGAGACGACCGCGGGGACAGCGTGTGCGGCGCCGCTGAGCCGGCTGGCCGCGCAGGCCGGCGACGGCATCATGCGCAACGTCGTCGCCCTGGGCGTCTCCGCGCGCCTGCTCGGCCTCGACGCGGCGACCGTGCGCGAGACGGTCTCCCTCCAGTTTGCCGGCAAGAGCGAGACGGTGCGACAGCGGAACGCCGCCGCGTACGAGGCGGGGTGGCGCTATGCGGATGCGCACCTGGGCGGCCATGCCGTCGCACTCGCCCGCGGGGGCGGCCTGCCGGCGCCGTCCGGTCCACCACGGTTCTTCCTCTCCGGGAACGACGCGATCGCGCTCGGCGCGCTCGCGGCCGGGTGCCGGTTGTATGCGAGTTACCCGATCACGCCGGCCAGCGATATCTTGGAGTGGATGGCCGAGCACCTGCCCGCGGTCGGCGGCGCCGCGGTCCAAACCGAGGACGAGATTGCCGCCCTGGGCGTGGTACTCGGCGCCGGGTACGCCGGTGTGCGGGCGATGACGGCGACCAGCGGGCCCGGCATCTCCCTGATGACGGAAACACTCGGACTCGCCGGCATGGCGGAAATCCCCGCCGTCATTGTCGCCGCGCAGCGGCCCGGCCCGAGCGCGGGGATGCCGACGAAGCACGAACAGGCGGACCTGTTGCATCTCGTCTACGCGTCCCACGGGGAGTTTCCGCGGATCGTGCTCACGCCGGGCACGCTCGAGGAGTGCTTCTCGGACACGGCGGAGGCGTTCAACCTCGCAGAGCGGTACCAGTGTCCGGTCATCGTCGCGGTGGATCAGGACCTCGTGCTCACGAAGCGCACCAGCAGCGGGCTGCCCGTCGAGGGCGTCCGGGTCGACCGGGGTGAGCGGCTCAGCGATGACGCCGCGCGCGCCGCCGGCGCGTATCGGCGCTACGCGATCACCGCGAGCGGGATCTCGCCCCGCGCGGTCCCCGGCCAGGAGGGGACCGTGTTCCTCAGCACCGGGGATGCGCACGACGACCGCGGCGTGATCGACGTGGAGGACCCGGGCGTGCGGCGTACGATGGTCGACAAGCGGCTGCGGAAGACCTGCGACGTTTGGACGCGCCTGGCGGGCACGCACGCAGAGGGCGACGGCGACGACATCCTCGTCGTCACCCTGGGAGCGCCCTGTGGCCCCGCCCGCGAGGCGCTCGAGCGACTGGCGGCGGACGGGATCCGCGGCCGGCTGTTGCAGATCCGCTGTCTGTGGCCGTTTCCGGCGCACGAGGTCGAATCGGAGATCTCCCGCGTCCGCCGTGTGGCGGTGGTCGAGCACAACGCGACCGGACAGCTCGCCACGTTGATCCGGGCGTACGCCGGCGGCCGCGGCCAGCTCGCCGCGATCCGCAAGTACGACGGCCTGCCGTTCATGCCCGGCGAGATCGAGGCGCGGTTGCGCGAGATCGCCGGCGGGACGCCGGACCCGCAACCGCCGGCGCCGCGCGGCCTCCGTCCCGCGGGAGGTGTGTGATGGCCGTGACGACGACAACCAGAGCGTTCACCGGGCCGCGCGCCACGTGGTGCCCGGGGTGCGGCGACTTCGCCGTCCTCCGCGCCCTCCAGGACGCCTGCGCGGGGCTCGCGCTCGCCCCGCACCGAGTGGTGCTGGTCTCAGGGATCGGGTGCTCGGGGAAGATTACGTCCTACTTCGGCGCCTATGGGTTTCACGTCCACCACGGCCGCACGCTGCCGATCGCCACCGGGATCGCGCTCGCGAACCGCGACTTAACGGTCGTCGCCGCCGGCGGCGATGGCGACGGGTACGGCATCGGCCTCAACCACGTCATTCACGCGATCCGCCGCAACGCGAACCTGACGTACGTCGTCATGGACAACGGGGTGTACGGGAACACGAAAGGACAGACGTCTCCGACGACGGCCACCGGCACGACCACCCCGTCGTCGCCGGCGGGCGCCGTCGAGGAACCGATCCATCCGCTGCGGCTCGCCCTGGCCGCCGGGATCACCTATCTCGCGCAAGGCACGAGCACCGACGTCGCACAACTCACGCGGCTGATCGCGGGCGGCATCGAACACGCCGGGTTCGCGCTCGTCAACATCTTGAGCCCGTGCCCCACATACGACCGCGTCCGGACCTATCCGTGGTGGCGGGCGCGCCTGCAGAACTTGCAGGCAGACCCCGCGTACGATCCGGCGCGCCACGAACAGGCGCTCGCGGCCGTCACGGAACGGGACAGCGAGATCGCGGGCCTCATCTACCGCGTCCCCAGCCGGCCGCTCGAAGCGAGGCTGCCGCGGTTCCGGGAGTCGCCGCTCGCCGCGGAGAGACTCGCCCCCGGCGCCCCGGCGGTGCGGCGGCTGCTGGAGGAGGAATACCGGCCCTAGGACCGCCTGCCTCGCGCGGTCGCACGCGGACTACAGGGTGATAACCAGCCCGTCGTCGGCGTGCTCGACGGGCAGCGCGTCTCGATGCGCGAGCATCGCCGGGCCGAGGTGCGTGATGATGAGACGCTTGGTGTCGAGGGCGTCGCGATGCGCAAGCAGCGTCGGTAGATCGGTATGGAACCGGATCTTGCGATCATAGGAGTTGCACTCGCAGATCATGAGGTCGGTGCCCCGCGCCGCGTCCGTCAGGGCGTCCGTCCACTCGGTGTCTCCCGAAAAGGCAAAGGCCTTGCCGTGGCGCTCGAAGCGCAGCGCAAACGGCGGCGCTCCGCTCTCGTGCCGCACGAGGTACGGAGTGACCGTTGTCGCGCCGAATGCCCGCGGCTGCCCGGGCGTGAGCTCGACGATCTCCAGCGGAAACCGCCAGCCTTCCGCCCACGCGCCCGGATAGAGCGCGTCCATCATCGCGATGATGCGCGCGGACGTCCCGGGCGGTCCGGCGACGAGCAGCGGCGCGGTGCGCTTCCGAACGAAGTGCGCGTCCATGATCACGTACGGCAACCCGCCGAAGTGATCACCGTGGAGGTGGCTCAGGAAGATCGTCCCGATCGAGGCCGTGTCCACGCCGCGCTGCTGCAACGCGGTGATCGCGGACGCGCCGCAGTCGACCAAGAACTGGTCCGCGCCCGCCTCGACGAAGATGCACGTGTGAAATCGACCGCCGCTCGCGAACGCGTCGCCGGTCCCGAGAAACGTGATCCGCATGAAGACCGGGATGCTACTTCTTCTGGAACGGCGCGAGAATCTTGTCCGCGTTCTGCTGCGCGGTCCGCAGCCCCTGATCCACGGTCTCCTTGCCAGTCAGGATCGCCTGCAGGTGGTCTGAGTACATCAGCTGGATCTGTCCGCTCTGGTGCGTGGCCAGCTCGGCCTGTGCGTACGCCAGCTGATCGCGAGCGGTGAGCGCCTGTGGGAACTTGTCCGTGTACGCCTTGTACGACGCGACCCCGAACGCCGACTTGCGGACCGCGACGTAGCCCGACGCTTCGCTCCAGCGCGCGGCCTGCTCGGGCGCGGTCATCCACTGGATGAACAGCCACGCGGCCCGCTGGCGGTCGGCGGGGATGCCCTGAAAGATGTAAAAGTTCCCGCCGCCGGTGGGGGTCCCGTACGTCTTGTCCGCCGGCATGAACGCCGTCCCAAACGGGAACTTGGCGTTGTCGTGGATAAACGTGAGGCTCCCGGTCGAATGGTAAATCATCGCGAATTGCCCGCCGACGAACGCCGTGGGAAGCATTCCCCAGTCGGTGATGCCCGTGGGCTCAGCGCCCATCGTCTGCAGCCGCGACCAAAACGCCAGCGCGGCGTGTGTCGCGGGCGTGTCGAAGAACACCTGCGTCCCGTCCGGGTTCGCCAGACGCGCCTGGCCCGCCTCGATCACGAACCCCTGATAGAGCCAATAGGTGTTTCCCGACGTTGGAATCCCGACGCCCCACTGCGTCACGTGCCCGGACGCATCCTTGATCGTCAGCTTCTGCGCGTCCGCCGCCAGCTCGGTCCAGTTCTTGGGAGGCGTCCGGGGATCCAGTCCGGCCTTCCGAAACGCGTCTTGGTTGTAGTACACGATGATCGTGCTGCGTTGAAACGGAATGGAGTATGTCGTATTCCCGATCTGTGCGTTGCGCATGAACGCGCTGAAAAAGTCTGCACGGAACCGGTCACCGCCGGCCTGCTGAATGAAGCCGTCCAGCGGGATGATCGCGTGTAGGTCGAGCAGCGTGAACAGATCGGTGGAGAGCAGGACGGCCACGTCCGGAGGGGCCCCGCCCATCACTGCCGTCTGGACCTTCGCCATCGTTTGGTAGTAGTCGCCAGCAAACACGGGCGTCACGTGCGTGCCGGGATGGGCCATGTTGAAGTCATCCACCAGTCCGTTCATGATCTTGGCGAGCGGACCGGCGACTCCGATAGGATAGTAGAACTTCAGCTCCACAGCCGCGCCCGCGGACTGCGCCGTAAACACGGGGAACGCGAGCGCCGCGACCACCAGCAGCACCACCCACCGCTTCAACACAAACTCACCTCCGCACGACCGAAGGGCTGCTTACACTGCCGGCCCATTTCCGGCCGGTTCGGTCGATCTCCTGCGTGGTGTCTGGAACGTCGGCCACGGAGCCGAGCACGCTCCCCGCGACATCCCGGGTCGGGTCGGAGAATCGCGCGGGCCGCATCAGCTGACGTGTATCACGTCGTCGTTATCCCTCGACGATGTTCGGGGGATGGTGTCTCGATCATTGTTCGATCCTTCGTTGAACAACGCCCGATGACCGGGAACTGTCTCCCCTGTCCCGGCCGTGGTATGGACGGTCGCTGGGCGGGAACAATAGTGTGTGTAGGACTATCGCGGGGGGAGCACCGTCACCGCGCCGATCGCGCGGCACGCGAGGGTCCACGATGACGAACGTTCCACCCGGGCGTTCCGCCCAATCACCCCGATGCCCCGCTGGATCTCGAGATCCGCCGTGTCGCGCCCCGAGCAACCCTGTGCGCAGGCACGCCGCGTGGCTCCGCGCCAACCCGGCGCGTGCGGGGTCGCGCCCGTGGTGGAAAGGACCTGAGCGAGTACGATCCAAACGAGCGCAGACCAAGGAGGAGAGCGATGAATAAGCTCATCAGTGCATTGCTGGGTGTGACCCTGAGCGCCGTTGTGCTGACCGGCCCGGCGCTCGCGCAGACCCAGCAGCCGTCCAGTCCCTCTGTGCAGCCGGTGCCGCAGGATCAAACCCAGCCCACAACCCAGCCCGGCGACCAGAGCCAGCCGCTCATGCAACCCAGTGAGGGCCAAGCCACTGGGCCGAGCACGACAATGGACGGCGTGATCTCGAACATCCACGTCTTCAACTGCGGCCTCACGGGCGGAGCACAGTCCGCGTCGACGCAGGACTGCTGGGCCATGCTCCAGGTGACCTCGGCGCCCGCGCCGGTGGATCCGGGGGTCGAACAAGGCAACGCCGTGTCCGCGATCAACCCGGTGACGGTGTTCGTGATGCCCGGGGTATCGGTCTCGATGCACCACACCGGTGCGTCGGTGCCGGTGACATACTTGCAGAAGGGCGATGAGATAGACATCTCATACCAAGCGGCCGATTTCGGCAACGTCGCAACTGACCTGACGCTCGTGGCGCGCCTTGGTAGCGGGTTGGGCGGCTACTAAGTTGACCTCATACCCTCGCCCCGCGGGGCGGCGTGCGGACCTCCGACGCCGCCCCGCGGTTGTCTCTTCCCGTCCACCCCGAGAGACGAGCGATCGCTCCTACTTGGGCTTCCAGAGACCGAGCGCCGCGCCGGTGGGGTCGAGGATCACGCTGAACCAACCGGCGCCCATCACTTCCGTGACGTCTTTCATGACCGTGGCGCCGAGTGATTTGGCCTTCTGTGTCGCCGCGCCGATGTCGTCCACCTGCACATAGGCCAGCCATGCCGAAGGCGCGCCGGGAACGGGGTGTTTCATGATTCCACCGCCGGTGCCCTCGCCCACAGTGATCATCGTGTACCCCGCGCCCGCCATGTCGACGTCTTCCAGCTTCCACGCGAATAGCTCCCCGTAAAACGCCTTCGCTTTGGCGACATCGGTGGTGTTCAGTTCGACGTGCACGAACGGGTTTGCCATGACGATCAGCCTCCTCAGCGTGCGAGTGTGTACTTCGATGCCCTTCGATCTTAAGACGGCGGTCGCGGCCCAAAATCGACAGCGAGGGGTTGACCCTCGACGGAGCCGGTTTGCACGGTGGCCAGCTTTCGACGGATGAAACGCCGCTCGGGCTCGGTTCCGGCAAAATCCAGCGCGCGCAGGAAACACAGCGCCGCCTCGTTGGGGTGTCCCAGCCGACGATGGAACTCGCCCTCCGCGAGGTGCAGAAACGGGTATCGCGCGAGTTGGCCCTCCGCCGGAATCATCTTCAGGGCGTCGAGCCCCGCGGCAGGGCCGTGGACCTGCGCAACGGCGACCGCCCGATTGATCAGCACGACGAGCGTCGGCTGCCGCTCCCGCAGGAGATCGTAGAGGGACAGAATCTGCTCCCAGTTCGTCGTGGTAAACTGCTCCGTCGTGGCGTGGATCGCGGCGATTTCAGCCTGCAGGTGGTAGACCGTGAGGGTGTCCCCTCGTGCAGCCCGTCCGAGATGGCGCAAGCCCCGATCGATCATCGACCGGTCCCACAGACCGCGGTCCTGGTCTGCCAGGAGCAGCAGGTCGCCCGCCGCATCGGTCCGGGCCGGAAGGCGAGCCGCCTGAAACAACATCAACGCCAGGAGGGCGTGACATTGGGGCTGCGCGGTGACGGCGTGTCCGGCCAACAGGGTCGCCAGCCAGATGGCCTCCGCGCACAGGTCGTCCTTGATGAGGCGATCGCCCGTCGTGGCGGCGTAGCCTTCCGTGAAAAACAGATACAGCACCTCAAGCACCACGTCCAAGCGCTCGGAGACGTGCTCGGGACTCGGGACCTCGAAGCGAATCCCGCGTTCGCGAATCAGGCGTTTGGCGCGCACGAGCCGCTGAGCCACCGCGACCCCGGTCGACAGGAATGCGCGGGCGATCTCCTCGACGCCGAAGCCGCACACGACCTTCAGCGTCAGCGCGATGCTTGCGGAACGCGGGAGCGCGGGATGACAGCAGGCAAAGATGAGCGACAGCCGGTCGTCCACCATCTCGCCGGCGGACCGGTCAAGGTCGTCGACCGCCGTCGTCCGGGGCTCCAGGACGCCCGCGTCCGCCCACACGTCCGCCTCGTCCGCGAACAAGTGCAGCTTCCGCTCGCTCTTCAAGACGTCCAGCACGCGATTGCGAGCCACCCGCATGAGCCAGGCCTGCGGAACGTCCGGGATGCCCTTGAACGCCCACAGCCGAAGCGCCTGCATCATCGCGAACTGCACCGCGTCTTCGGCCAGGTCGAAGCGGTGTGCACCGAACACTCGTACAAGCCGGGACACCAGCCGCCCCACCTCATGGCGGAACAGGTGGTCGACCAGCTGGTTGATGCTCTCGGGGCGCCCGTCCATGGGATCCGGCGGTCACCGGTTCACGGCATCGACTTCGCGCACCTCAATCCGCTGCCCCTCGGCCAGGTGGGGACACGTCCGAGCGATGTCAACCGCCTCGTTGTAGTCGACCGCGTCGATCACGAAGAACCCGCCGAGCACCTCGTGCGCTTCACTGTACGGGCCGTCGGTGACCGTGACCGCGCCGCCTTGGACCCGCACGTGCCGGCCGCCGTCATCCGTGAGTTTTTCCCCGCCCCGCATCTTGTTGCGCTGGACGAGGCCGTCCCGCCACGCCGTGTACTTGGCGATGATCCGCTGGATGTCTTCGGGCGACAACTCGCCGTCCCGGGTAGGCGATTGGTACAGAAGCAGCAGAAACCGTGACATACTCGACCTCCTCCACCGAGGGTGCCTGTCGTCGGACCCCTACGGTGGCACCTGGGAGACGAATGACGCCGCTCAAACTCGACATCGCGTCGGGGCGCGCTGTCGCTAGCGGAACAAATCGCGAGATGGATCGCGAAGTAGCGTCGCCGCCCCGCCGTCGCCCCGCGGCACGGGCGCCCCCCGGATCAACACGACGGGGGTCCCTTCGTCGCACTGCCCCTGCAGCAAGGTGGCCGCACCCGCCAGTTCGTCCGCCACCGCCTCGACCGATGTGCGCATGGTGTAGCCGTACCGGTCCGGCCGCCCGACAAGGCTGAGGAGCGGCTCGAGCCCCGCCGCGCCGATGCAGACGCCGACCGCCCCCTCGCGGTGCGGACGGCCGTGGCTGTCGTTGATCACGACGGCCACCGACGCACCGAACGCGCCGCGCACGGCCTCGCGGATCGCCCTCGCCGACGCGTCCGGATCGCGAGGCAGCAGGCTCACGACCTCCGGCCCGATCCCGACGTTGCTGTGGTCCACGCCGGCGTTGGCGCAGATGAACCCGAGCCGGTGCTCGGTGATGAGCACGCCGCCGTGCACCCGCACCACCTGCTTCGACTCCCGGAGGATCACCTCGATCAGGCGCGGATCCTTTCCGCCCTCCCGGGCCAGGCGCGTCGCCTCCTCCCCGGGCGTGATGTCCGCCAGATCGACGATGCTGCCTTCCGCCTTGCTGACGACCTTCTGCGCGATCACCAGAACGTCGCCGTCTTCCGGCACGGGACCGTGCGTTCGCAGCACATCGACCAGCAGGTCCGGCAGCGACGCGCCGGGGAGCACGTCGGGAATGCCCTCGATCACCGTGAGCGTCGCGGAGGCGGTCACCCGTCGTTCCCCGTGGGCGTAAACGCCGGCGGCGACGCGGTGAACGTCGTCCCGTGTGCGCGGGCGCCGCCGGACGTCGCCATCAGAGCCCGGTGATGCGAACGCCCAGTTCGTGGCGGTGGGCCTTGCGCCCGGTCCCGATCAGGAGCGCGGTCAGACGTTCGAGCGTGTGGGTCTGGCGCAGCGCCCCAACGTCTACCCCGCGGGAGCCCAACGCAGTCGCGAGCTCCATCACCCGGGCCTTCGCCTGCGCGTCGTCGCCGCAGACGAGGATGTCGCAGTCCACCGGGCGGCCGAGATCCGCGAGCAGCGACGCAGGAACGGTGTGGAACGCCCCAATGACCCGTGCCTCCGGACCGAGCGCCCGCTGTGCCGCCTCGGCCGCGGACCCCTCGGGCAACTGAACGGCGTACGATGGATTCTTTTCGAGCGGCACGGTTACGTCGACGATGATCTTGCCGGCGACCGCGGGGGCGATGGCCGCGACCGTCTCCGCGTGGGCTGCGGCGGGCACCGTGATCACGACGATCTCCGCGGCGCGCGCCGCATCGACGTTCTCCTGAGCCTGGACAGCGGCGACCTTCCCGACCATGGCACGGACCTCGCGCGCCGCCGCCTCGGCACGGTCGAGCGACCGCGAACCGATGATGATCGGTATCCCGGCCGCGGCCCACCGGAGCGCGAGCCCGAGGCCTTGCCGTCCGGTTCCCCCGATCACCGCGATCGCCACTGCCGCCCCCTCTTGCGGACTTCCACGCCTGCGCCGCCGCACCGGGCGGGGACGGCGCCGTTCGCCCGATGCCTCCGGATCTCCCGCCGCGTCCTACGCTGGGACCGCGGTCGCGACCGTGTACCCGTCGAGCCGCAGATACCGCGCGGCCGCCGCACCGATCTGTTCGGGCGTCACCGACCGGATCAGGGACGGATACCGCAGCAGGTAGTCCAGGCCTAGCTCGAACAGCTCGATCTCGAGGAGCGCCTGCCCGATCCCGGCGTCCGTCTCCAGCCGGATCGCGAGCGAACCGACGAGATAGTCTCGCGCGTCCTCGAGCTCGCTGCCGCGAACCGGTTCGCGGTGGAGGCCCCCGATCTCACGGAGAATCCCGGCGATCGTGCGGTCAACGTTCTTCGGGTTCACGCCCGCGCGGACGGCCCAGGGTCCGGCCAGAAACCCAGCCTGGGCCTGGCTGTAGACGTAGTACGCGAGCCCTTCCTCGTCTCGAAGGGTCGCGCCGAGCCGGCCCATGAGGCCGAGACGTCCGAGGATCAGATCGGCCATCATCGCCGGGTAGTAGTCTGGACTTGTTCGGCTGAACCCCGGCACGCCGAGCACGATATCGGCCTGGGTCTTGCCCGGGATGGCGACCGTACTGCGCTGCACCGACGCCGCGGGGCCGGCCGGCGGCACCGGCGAAGCATCGACTGACGGCCCGGCCTGCCATCCGGCAAACGCCCCCTCGAGCCGCGCCACCGCCTCGGCGGCCTCGACATCGCCGACTACGGCCAGGACCGTGCCGTGCGGACGGTACCACCGCCGGTGGAAATCCGCGAGCTGGTCCCGGGTGAGCGCAGCCACGGTCTCTTCCTCCCCCTCAAGAGGCCGGTGATAGGGATGGCCGAGGGGGAACGCCGCGGCGCGGAACGCCTTGTCCGCCATGGCGCGAGTGTCGTGGCGCGACTCCCGGATCCCGGTGATGAGCTTGGCGCGCTGCTTCTCGGTCTCGTCCGCCGGGAACGTCGGCCGGATCAGCACCTCGGCCAGCAAGTCGAGCATCCGGCCGGCGTCTTCGGACAAACACCGTACGCCGAACGACACGCCTTCGACGTCCGCGCGAACACTGAGACTCGCCCCGAGCGAGTCCAGCGTCAACGCGAGGCTCTCGGACGTGTGCAAGGCGGTACCGCGGGTGAGCAACGATGCGGTCAGCAGCGCCAACCCCTCCCGCCCCGCTGGCTCGCGAATCGCGCCGGCCGGGAGGTATCCCCGCACCGTGAGGGCGGACGTCGCGCGGCTTTCCCGCACCAGCGCGACAGCGCCCCCGGTGAGTTGGCGGCGCACGACGACCTCGGGCGTGATCGGCACCGCGGCCGGTGGACGGCTGGCGGGGCTGGTCGCACCGATCGAATCAGGCATGATGCGCCACCTCCTCGACCTCTGCCCCAGCCGTCCCAAGGATCTGCGAGTCCGGGAAATACCACCCTACCGTACGATTGCGGTCCGTGAACGTTCGGGCGGCAGCGGCGCACATCGCCTCCGGGGTGACCGCCGACAACCGTTCCCAAAACCCCGTGAGAAACTCGGCGCCGGCGACGATCTCCATGCTGCCGAGGAGCACCGCCTGCGGCGAGACCCCGTCCCCCGCGTACACCCACTGCGCACGTGCCTGCTTGAATACCTTGTCGAGCTCATCGGCACCGACCGGCTCGTCGGCGATGCGGCGCAGCTCATCGAGCACCGCCGCCTCGACGCGCTCGGGTTCGACGCCCGGGCGCAGCGTCGCGCCCACCTCGAACAGCGTCGGGTCGTGCGACGGACGAAACGAGCTGCCGGCGTCGACGGTGAGCTCCCGTTCCACGAGCGCGCGATACAAGCGGCTGCTCCGGGCTCCGATCCCCTCGCCGCCAAATACGCCGGGGCCCTTGAACCCCGAGAGCACCCCGTCCACGACGAGGAGCGGGAAGAAGTCCGGGTGCGTCACCTCGGGCGCGTGAAATCCCAGTTGCAGCATCGGCACCGCTCCCCCGGGGCGACGGACCACCACGCGACGTTCGCCTTCCTGGGGCGGCTCGACGCTGCGGACCTTCGGCGGCGGCGGGGCCGCGGGAATCCCGCCGAAGGCATCCTCGATGCGCCCCAGCAGCTCCCGCGCGTCGAAGTCGCCGACCGCGACGATGACCGCGTTGTTCGGCGTGTAGTAGGTTCGATAGTGGCGGTACAGGTCGTCCCGCGTGATCGCCCACAGATCGCTCTTGTAGCCGATGACGGCGTGGCGGTACGCGTGGACGCGGTACGCCGCCGACTCGACTTCCTCGTAGAGCGCATACTCGGGATTGTTCTCGGCGCCCTCTCGCTCGGAAATGATGACCGTCCGCTCGCTCTCGACCTCGGACGGTTCGAAGAGGGTGTTGACCATGCGGTCGGACTCGATCCGGATGCCGAGCCCCACGTGCTCCGCCGGCAGCGTCTCGAAGTACGCGGTGAAGTCTTTCCAGGTGAACCCGTTCCACGTGCCGCCGTGCCGGTTCACGAGCCGGGAGAATTCCCCTTTGCCGAGGGTCGGCGTGCCCTTGAACAACATGTGCTCCACCCAGTGGGAGATCCCCGTGACCCCCGGCACCTCGTTGCGACTCCCGACCCTGTACCACGCCCAGAACGTGGCAACCGGGGCCGTGTGCACCTCGCGCAGGAGCACGACGAGACCATTTGGCAGCACCGTACGGATCGTGGGCGTCATCGCCAGGCTCCTCTCGCTCTCTTGCCTCACGGGCGGGCCGACCCGCCCGGGGCGCGCGGGCGGCGGCTGCGAGCGGCTCCGCCGTCCGATGAACAGGCCCGGCGCGGCGAACCTGCGCCGGGCCCCGCCACGCTACTGGATCCTTTGAACCGCCGCCTGCACCTCGTCGTACGGCGGCTCTTGTCCGGGCGCATCGGACAGCCACACGTAGGCGACCTTGCCGTTCTTGTCAAGTACGAACACAGACCGCCTCGAGATCCCATCGAGCAGGCCAAGGAAGCTGCTGTCGTAGACGTCGAACGCCTTCATCGCCTGATGGTTGAAGTCGCTCAGCAGTGGGAACGTCAATTGATGCTGCTTCGCGAACTCCGAGAGCACGAACGGGGTATCCGCGCTGATGCCGAATACCTGCGCGTTCATCGTGTTGAACCGGCTCAGATCATCGCGGAACCGGCACATCTCCTTGGTGCACGTCCCCGTGAACGCCGCGGGAAAGAATGCGAGCACCGTGGGCTTCCCCCGCAGTTCGCTGAGTTTCACCGCCTTGCGCTCCCCGTTGACCAAGACCGCCTCCGGCGCCTGTTGTCCCACCGAAACCGACATACGCTCCCTCCTTGGTGATGCTTGTGCTGGATGATGCGCGACTCGCTTGGATGCTCCAGATGGGAAGCGCGGGCTTGGGATTCGACGGCCGATAAATAGGCACCGGGCCTCCACCCGCATTCCCTAGTATACTATCGCGCGGATGCCACCATGGGGTAAAACGACGCGCCAGATTCTCGAGATTCCGAGGTCGAGAGTTGACTCAGGGTCGACCAACGATCAACTACGCCCGCAATTCGCCGTCCGGATCGACACCCGAGGTCATATTATGCGAACATATGTACGATATATTGAGAACGACAACGTGCGACCTCGGACGGATACGGGAGCCCGCCTATGGCCGCTGGCGGTCGCCTAGTCGGTATCCGCGAAGCGCGCCAGCACGTCGGCCATCAACAACACCGTTTCGCGGAAGTCCGCCATGCGCACGTTCTCGTCCGGCGCGTGGGCGCGGGCGTTCCAGTACCCCGACCCCGTGCTCACCATCGGGACATTAAGCACGGGCCCGATATCATGCATCGGCCCCGTGCCCGCAGACGTCGGATACACGAGCACCGACCGCTTCGTCGTCGCCTCGACCGCCTGCCGAACCACGCCGACAAACCGGTCCGTCGGATCGGTGCGGAACGGAAACTCCGCGCCGAGCACGGTGATCGCGACATCCGTGAAGCCGAGCGCGTCGAGGTGCTTCCGCACGTTGCGCGCGACCTCGTGCGGATCCTGGTCGGGAACGAGGCGAAAGTCCACCTTCGCCCTCGCCACCTTGGGGAGCACCGTCTTCGACCCCTCCAGCGTGTATCCGCCCCAGATCCCGCAGAGCGTGCACGTCGGCGTGAAGAGAAGCTGGCGCACCGCATCCGGCCCGCTGACGCCGCCGATCAGCGTCTCCACGCCGGCCTGCCGGCGCACACCGTCCACGACGTCCGGCGGGATCTGGCGGATCGCGTCCTCCTCGGCCGAGGTCGGGCGGCGCACGCGATCGTAGTGGCCGGGAATCTGCACACGTCCGCTTCGATCTTTGAACGTGCTCAGCGCCCAGGTCAGGCGAAGCGCCGCCCCCTCGATTACGGCCCCAAACGACGAATGGAGATCGACCTGCGCGGTCGTCGCCTCAAGCTGCAGGTAGCAGATGCCTTTCATGCCCAGCACCAGGTGCATCCGTTCCTGGTGATCCCGCTCGCCGTACTCCCAGATGCAGGCGTCGGCGCGCAGTAGATCCGTGTGCGCCCGCGTCGCGGCCCCGAAGTGAACGCTGCTGACCTCCTCCTCGCCCTCGACGACAAACTTGACACGGCACGGCAGCCCGCCGTGGACCGCCCGCAGCGCTCGGAGCGCGGCGACGCGGGTGACGAGGTCGCCTTTGTTGTCGGCGATCCCGCGACCGATCAGGAGGCCGTCTCGTTGAGTCACGTCGAAAGCCGGCGCCGTCCATTCCTCGAGCGGCTCCGCGGGTTGGACGTCGTAGTGGTTGTAGAACAGGAGCGTCCGCGGCGACCGCCCGTCGAACTCGGCGGTCACGATGGGGCTCGCTCCGTCCTGTTCGATCACGGTCACGCGGCCGGCGGCGCCGCGAAGGAGGTCCCCGACCGCCCGCGCGCACTCGGGAATGCCCCGGCGCTGCGCCGCGACGGAGGGAATGCGGACCAGACCCCGCAGGTCCTCGAGCGTTCTCGGCATCTCACGATCGACGTGCGCGGTCAACGCGTCCATGCGTCCTCCCTTGGAATCATCCGGCCTGCTGCGGGTCAGAATTGGCGGCCGCGCGCGAGTTTCCCTGGCCACGGCCGGTCGCGCACCGCCGGGCACGGAGCGCGACGGCGTCACGCCGCGCGTTACAGGAGGAGTCTCGCGCGGGGCGGAATCTGCAGTACGCGTCCATTTCATCGGTTGAGGGGCCCCATGGAGACGCTCGCGCTGCTGGAATCACTGTCGAACACGTTCGGCGTCGCCGGCTTCGAAGACGACGTGCGCGACGTCCTGCGCCCGCTCGTGACGCCGCTTGCGGACGAGACGCGGACCGATCCCCTCGGGAACCTGATCGCGGTCCGCCGCGGCCGCACGGCGCGCGTGCTGATGCTGGACGCGCACATGGACGAGATCGGCTTCATCATCAACCACGTCGAGGACACGGGGTTTCTCCGATTCGCGACGATCGGCGGATGGGACGCGCGCATCCTCCCCGCGCAGGCGGTTACGATCCGCGCGCGGTCCGGCACGCTGCATCGGGGGGTGATCGGCGCCCTCCCTCCACACCTGCTCAGCGCCGACGAGCGCACGAAACCGCTCCCGATCGAGGCCCTGTTCATCGACATCGGCGCGGACTCCGCGGTCGAGGTCGCCGACCGGGGGATTCGCATCGGCGATCCCGGGACGCTCGCGTATCCGTTCGAGACGCTGGGAGACGGCAGCGTGCTGGGTAAGGCGTTCGACGACCGCGTCGGCTGCGTGGTCATGCTCAAGACGCTGGAGGCGCTGGCCGGGCGGACGCCCGAGATGACGGTCGCCTGCAACTTCGCGGTCGCGGAGGAGATCGGGCTTCGGGGCGCGCGCACGGCCGCATACCAGCTCGACCCCGTGATCGCGCTGGCGCTCGAGGGCACCGTCGCCGCGGATGTCCCTGGCGTATCGGGCGCCCGCCAGGTCACGCGCCTGGGCCGTGGGCCGGCGATCTCCGTCGCGGACAACTCGATCATCGTGCGGCCTCAGTTCGTGCGCGCGCTCGAGCGCATGGCGGAGGCGCGCGGGATCCCCTACCAGCTCAAGACCCCGCTGTTCGGCGGCACGGACGCGGGCGCGATCCACTTGAGCCGCGGTGGAGTGCTCGCCGGCGGGATCTCCGTGCCGTGCCGGTACATCCATACGCCGCTTAGCCTCCTGCGACTTGGCGACGTGGAGGGCGCGATCCGGCTCGTAACCGCGTTTGTGGAGGAGGCGCACACGCTCGTTGGGTGACCATGCCCCCGCGCAACGCCATCGGTCGGCAGCGACGTACACCGTCCGGCCGATGACCGACCCCGCAACGCTGCGGCGCTGCGAGGCGCTCCAGATGGCCGTGTGGGGGATGCCTGCCGTCGAGATCGTCCCCCTCAACCAACTCGTCGCCGCCGTCTCCGCGGGCGGGTTGGTCCTGGGCGCGTTCACCGCGGACGACGAGCTCATCGGCTTCGCGTACGCGTTCCCAGGCCTGCGGCCCGAGGGACCGCTGTGGTACTCGCACATGGCTGGCGTCCTCCCCGCGCACCAGGGGGCCGGGCTGGGCCTCCGCCTCAAACGCGCCCAGCGCGACGCGGCGCTCGCCGCAGGGCTCGACCGCATCGTGTGGACGTACGACCCGCTCCAGGGCCGCAACGCGTGGTTCAACTTTGACCGCCTCGGCGTCGTGGCGTCGCGATACTACGTGGACTACTATGGCCAGATGACCGACGCGATCAACAAAGGCCTCCCGAGCGATCGATTCGAAGTGGACTGGTGGTTGCGGTCGCCGCGTGTCGTCGCCCGGCTCGCCGGAGCCCCGCCTCCGTCGACGGCCACGTCCGCGTGGGCCCTCACCGCGGCGCGTGGCGCGGACGGCGCCGCGCCCGGGCCCCTCTCGCCCCCGGCGACCCCCGACCTCGCGCTGGCGGACCCGTGCCTGCTCGTCGAGATCCCCGCGGATCTCGCCCGCCTCAAAACGCACGGCCCCGCGGCCGCACTGCAGTGGCGGGAGGTGACGCGGCACGTGTTCCTCCACTACTTCGGCCGCCGGTATGAGGTCACCGCGGTGGTCCGCCAGGCAAGCGCGGGCAGCCCCCGCGTCGCCTACGTCCTTGAGCTGAAGGGAGTCCTGTCGTGAAGATCGAGCGCATCGAACTCCGCCAGATCCAGATGCCGTACGTGTTTCCGTTCGAAACGTCCGTGGACCGGGACGATAACAAAGACTGCCTCCTCGTCCGCATTTGGGCGGACGGGGTGGCGGGGTGGGGCGAATCACCGGTCACGGCGAAGCCATACTACAAAGAGGAGACGATCGACACCGCCTGGCCGATCCTCGCGAACTTCGCGATCCCGCGCGTGCTCGGCCGCGAATTCTCGGATCCTCGGGAGATCGCGCACTGGCTCCACCCCATCCGGCGGAACTATCTGACCAAGTCCGGCCTGGAGGCGGCCGCGTGGGATGCGCACGCGCAATCCCGGGGCATCTCGCTCGCACGTGCGCTCGGCGGCACGCGCGCGAAGGTGGCCGTCGGGATGAGCGTCGGGATCGAACCCACGGTGGACGCGGTGCTCCGGCGGATCGAGACGTGGCTTGGGCAAGGCTACCAGCGGATCAAAATGAAGATCAAGCCGGGGTTCGACCTCGAGGTCGTGGAGGCGATTCGGCGCCGCTTCGGCCCGATCGGCCTGCAGGTGGACGCAAACACCGCCTACACGCTCGAGGACACGGCGCGCCTCCGGTCGCTCGACGCGTACGATCTCATGATGATCGAGCAGCCGCTCGACCATGACGACATCATCGACCACGCCACGCTGCAACGCGAGCTGCGCACGCCGCTCTGCCTCGACGAGTCGATCTGTTCGGCCGAGGACGCGCGCAAGGCGCTGGACCTGGGTGCGTGCCGCATCATCAACATCAAGGCCGCACGCATGGGCGGCCTCGCCGAGGCGCTCCGGTGCCACGACGTGTGCCGCGCCCGCGGCGTGCCGGTGTGGTGCGGCGGCTTTCTCGAAACGGGCGTGGGCCGGGCGGCGAATGTCGCGCTCTCCGCGCTCGAGAACTTCACGCTGCCCGCCGACCTCGGCGCAAGCCGCCGCTACTTTCACGAGGACATCATCGATCCGTGGTTCGAGGTCAACGCGGACGGCACCGTGGATGTTCCCACGGGCCCGGGGCTGGGGGTCGCCGTGGTGGAGCCGCTCGTGGAGAAGTACACGCTCCGCAAAGAAACGTTCCGCGCGCAGGGAGAACGCACGCACGGAGGAGGACGAACGGCGTGAGCCCCGACGTGGAAACGACGGTAGACACCGTAACCAGGGCGGTCCGGGCCGACCGGCTGCAGCAGTCCCTCGAGTGGTTTGCCACCGTGCGCCGGGACACGGGAGGGCCCGGCGAGGCGCGGGCCGCGGCGTACATCGCCGATCAACTCCGCGGTACGGGCGTGCCGGTGACGGTGCATGAGTTCGACGCCTATTTGAGTTACCCGATCCGGGCGACGCTGCACGTGCTGGAGCCGGAGCCGATGCAGCTGCGCTGCCTGACCCACTCGTTCGGTCGAAGCACAGGCCCGGACGGGATCGTCGCCGATCTGACGTACCTCGCGGACGGCAACCTGGCACGCGGCGCCGGCGAAGCCGCGCTGATCGACGGGTTAGCCACACCGGTGACGATCATGCGCGCCACGCGGGCTGGGTGCGCCGCGGTGATCTTCGCAAACCAGGACCGCGTCATCCACAACATGATCGGCACCACGATCTGGGGCACGCCCGGGCTGGACCAGTTGGACCGGCTGCCCCACGTGCCCGTGGTCTCGGTCAACAAGGAGAGCGGCGACGCGCTGAAGCGACTGCTCGGCGGCGGCGCGCGCGTGCGCGCCAAGATCACGACCGAGGTCACGACCGGGTGGACGCCGGCCCTCCTTCCCGAGGCGCGCATCCCCGGCGTCGACGAGCCGGAGCTGTTCGTCCTGGTCGGCGCCCACTACTGCTCCTGGGACGTGGGCATCACGGACAATGCGACCGGCGACGCGTGCCTGATCGAAATGGCCAAGGTGCTCTGGGAGCACCGCGCCGGGCTCAAGCGCAGCGTGCGGCTGTGCTGGTGGCCGGGGCACTCCCACGGCCGCTACGCGGGCTCGACCTGGTACGCGGACCAGTTCTTCCAGGACATCGCGGACCACTGTCTCGCCTACCACAATATCGACTCCCCGGGCGTACGGGGCGCGACGAAGTATGTCGCCCGGCACACGACCGCGGAGGTCGAGCGGTTCTGCCGAGGCGTGATCGAGCGCGTCACCGGGCAGGCGAACGCGCCGATCCACCGCCCCTCCCGCGCGGCGGATCAGTCGTTCCTCGCCAACGGCGTGCCCGCGTTCTCGACCTACCCGTTCCTTCCCGACGGTCACCCCGACCAGCGGCCCTGGACCGGCGGTGCGGCGAACGCGTGGTGGTGGCACACCGAGTTCGACACGCTCGACAAGGCGGACGTCGAGATCCTGGCGCTCGACACGCGGGTGTCGCTGACGGCGATTGTCGAACTGGCCAATGCCCCGGTGCTGCCGATCAGCCACGTCGACGGCGCGAACGAGATCCGCCGGGTCCTGACCGCCATCGCGGAGAAGACCGGAACGCACCTGGACCTCTCCCGGGTGCACGCCGAGGCCGAGGTGTTCGCCGCCGCCGCCGCGAGGTTGGAGGACGCTGCGGCGAGCGCGCGGAGCGCCGCGGCCCGGCGGCCCCTGAACGAGTCGCTCATCCGGATCAGCCGGATCCTGACCTCGGTCGTCTACAGTCAGGGGGGGCGCTTCCAGCACGACCCCGCGGAATGGTCGCCGATCATGCGGGCCACGACGCAGTCCACGCTCGCCGCGCTCGGCCAGGCGGCGGGCCTGCCGCAACTCCACGGCCAGGCGACGTACGGGTTTCTTCGGGCGCAGGTGACCCGAGAGGCGAATCGCGTCGCCTCGGCGCTCCGCGACGCGACGCGCGAAGTGGAGACGACGCTGTCGGCGATCGATCGCAAGAGATAGCCAAGCAGCGACGCGGAGGGGGCCGGCGCGCGCCGGCCCCCCTCCGATCGCCTCTTGAAGCGCGCGGTCGCTTCAGGCGCCGCCGACGGCCTCACGCGCTTGCTCAAGCGCCCACACGAGCCGGTTCTGGCCGCGGGTCAGGTGCGTCCGGAGCACCCCCTCCTGGCCGGCGTCCCCGCCCGCGCGCGCCAGTCCTACCGCTGGGGAGAGATCCGGGAGAGGTGGCACGTTGACGGCGGGGTCATGCCAGAACGCCGGCATCCGGCTGTAGTTGACCGGGATCAGCAGGCGCCCCAGTCGCCGCTGCGCGGCGTTGAAGCGCTTCACCGCTGGGGTCTTCGCGGTGCCCCGCGCTGGCGCCTTCGCGTAGAATCCTTCGAGGGCGGCGTCCAGTCCGTCGAGCGCCGCGCGCGCGGGGCCAAAGTCGAACCGGCCCCCCGCGGCCTGCTCGTAGCCGGCGAGCGTCGCACGGAACTCCCCGACCGTCCTCGTCCAGTCCAGCGGGTGCAGCGGCGCGTTCAGCGTCCGCAGCACCGAGGCGGCGTACACGCGCATATCGCGCAGCAGGTTGTCCTTGTCGGCGATGTCCATGAGGTCGTCCTCGGTGTGCCACGCGATGTTGCCGCCGCAGCCGCCGACCGCGTAGTAGCCCTTCGCCGCGCGGTCAGCCTCGGCCATGGTGGAGCTCAGCATGAAGAACGACGACAGCCCGATGTTGTTGAACGAGTAGTCGCCGGCGCGCGGCGGCCGCTCCGGCTCGGGGGTGATGCCGGTCGTCGCCCGGATCACGCTGTCGACCAGCGGCACCGTCTCGCTCATCGCCGTGAGGTGGTTGTACGTGGTCGCCCACCGGCAGCCCGGCGAGTCGCAGTTGACCTGCGCCACGCAGGACCGGGCCAGATCGATCGCGTGGGTGTCGGCGTACCATGTCGAGCCGGCGTACCGGCCGTGCGAGTGGCCCGACCACCACGCGATGCGGAGCGTGCGCGAGAGCCGGCGGCGATGCCGCCAGAACACGCGGGCGAGCTCGAGCAGCGTTGCGTTCCCGGTGGCATTGTCCCCGACGCCGAAATGCCACCCGTCCAGGTGTCCGTGCAGGAGGACGAACTCGTCGGCGGCGTGCCGCCCCGGGATCTCGGCGACGAGCACGGGGATCGTGCGCCACCCGGTGTCGAGTTGGGTCGAGACCGAACCCCGGCTTGCCTGCTGGGCCTCGCGGATCAGCGCCTGCCCGTCCGGCAGGTTCACCGCGACCACCGGGATCGTCGGCTGCCGCACGGCCGAGTCGACATCCGGCGTCCCCCAGATGGTCGTGCAGATCCCCTCGTGAATGTTCTGGCCGGGGTTGACGAAGATCCCGGCGAGCGCGCCGGCGGCCATGAGATCCTTGACCTTGCCGGGGGACGCCATGCCCTCGGTGACGACGATCTTCCCGGCGACGCGCGTGCCCCCAAACTCCACGCCGGTGGAAAACACGTCGCCCGCGCTCTCGCCGCCCACGCCCCGAACGTACACGAGCTCGCCCGACACCTCGCTGCCGCCGGTCGACACCGACATCGCCGGCGTCTTCGCCCGGTAGGACGTGCCGTTGCAGCGGACGCCCGACGGCCCGGGGATCGAGATGAAGCACAGCGGCTCGTGCAGGTGGTACGGCACGCCCCATCGCCCGAGCTGCGCGATGAGGATTTCGAACGCGCGCCTCTCCTCGGGCGACCCCGACAGGCGCGTGAGTTTCGAGAACTGTTCCACCACCCGCCACGGGGCCTTGAGCGAGACGGCGTCGAGCACACGACGCTCGAGCTCGCCGTCGCTCCACCCGGTGATCTCTGCCAGACGGCTCATCCGGTTCTCTCTCCTTTCCTGAATGCCGAACTGTGGAACGCGGACCTAGTCAAGAATGAGACGGGCCCGATCGCCCTCGATCTCGAGCGCGGTGCCGAACCCCCGTGACAACTCCCGGAGCCAGTCCACCACGCGACGGGCCTCGCCGCCCGTTGCGAGCTGCGGAAAACCCTGCGCGTCCACCACCGCCGGGATGAGCCAGACCCCGAGGCGCGGCCCAACCGCCGCCTGGACGATGACCGACTCCGGCGCCATAAACGCCCGCGGATCCTCGAACAAGAAGTTCCCGGCGCTGTAGAAGATCGGCCGACCGCGGTAGACTTCGATCGGGTGCAGCGAGTGCGAGTGGTGCCCGAAGACGATGTCGGCGCCGGCATCGATGAGCGCGTGGCCGAGCGGCCGCTGGTATTCGGCGAGGCGGCCCGACACCGGGGACAACCAGTGTTCGGGCACGCCCCAGTGGATGCCGACGATCACGGTCCGCCCGTCGACGCGCAGCGCGGCGATCCGGTCGCAGACGCGTTGTTGGTCCTTCGCCGACGTCCACGTGTGTACGATCGGCATCGTGCCGGGCTGCTCGACCATCAGGTTGACGTCGGTCTCGAAGGAGAACCCCACGTCGATCGGCGCGATCCCCGGTTTCCCGGGGCGCGCCGCGGACTCCACCGGCAACGTGCACGCGACGCTGAGGAGCGCCACCTCCGCTCCGCCGGCCCGCAGCCGCGCCGGCGCCAGCGCCTCGTCCAGATCCGCGCCCGCGCCGCAGCAGGCGATCCCGGCCTCGCGGCAGGCCGCAACCGTATCGTGCAGGCCGTCGGGGCCGTAGTCGCACACGTGATTGTTGGCGAGCGTCACGGCCTGCACGCCCATCGCCTGCACGTCGTGCATTACGTCCGGATCGGATCGCAGGTTGCTGTGCTTCGGCACCTTCGATCCCCGTCGCGACAGCGGCATCTCGAGGTTGGCAATGACTAGATCGGCCTCGCGCATCGCGGCGATCGCCGCCTGAAACCCGGGCGCGTTCCCGCGCCCGCTCCGCGCGAACGGACGCTCGATCATCACGTCGCCGACGAGACTGACGGTCCCCGACCCCGTGGTGTTCATGCGCCTCCCTTTCCAGGCTGCGCCTGCGTCTCCGCGCGCTAACCCGCTCGCTGAGTCTTCGACGCGGGCGCACCCAGAGCCCTGGCGGCTAGACGTCGCTTTCCCGGTACCGAGGATCCAGCGCGTCCCGCAGCGCGTCGCCGAGGAAATTGTAGGCCAGGACGGTGCACACAATCAGGAGCCCGGGGTAGATCGGCAACAGCGGGTTCTCCCACACGTACGCCTGCGCGTTGCTCAACATGTTTCCCCAGCTCGCCTGGGGCGGCTGGATGCCGAGGCCGAGGTAGCTGAGCGCGGACTCGAGCAGGATGGCGTTTGCCACCCCGAACGTGGCGGCCACGATGAGCGAGGGCACCGTTTGGGGAATGATGTGGCGCCCGAGGATCCGCGCCGAGGTTGCCCCCAACCCCTGGGCGGCGAGGACGAAATCCAGCCCGCGATAGCGCAGGACTTCCCCGCGCACGATCCGAGCGACGACCATCCAGCTGATGAGACCGATCGAGCCGACGATGTTCCAAAACCTCGATCCGAACACCGCGACGACGATGAGCACCAGGAAGAAGTACGGGATCGCGAGCATCCCGTCGGTAAACCGCATCAGGACGGTGTCGACCCACCCGCCGAGGTATCCCGCGAGACTCCCCACCAGAGCGCCGATCGCAATCGCGAGCACCATCGCGATCAGTCCCACGGTCATGCTGGTACGGGCACCGGCGATCACCCGCGCGAGGACGTCCCGCCCGCTCTCGTCGGTGCCGAGCCAGTGCGCGGGCGATGGGGGCGCGTTGGTGTTCGCGATGTCCACCGCGTTCGGGCTGTACGGGCTGATCGCCGGGCCGGTGGCCGCGACCGCGTACATCAAGAGGAGGAACACGGCCGAGACCACCGCCACGCCGTTCGCGCGAAAGCGGCGCCATCCGGCCCGCCCTCGCGGCCTCCCGGATCCCTTCCCGTCGGCGTTGCGCTCACGCACGGATACCGTAACCGCCATGCGCCCCTACCCCAGCCGGATCCTCGGATCGACGTACCCGTAGGCGAGGTCGGTGAGCAGGCTGCTCCCGAGCGCGACCACGGCGACGGCGAGCGTCGCGCCCAACACGACCGGGTAGTCACGGGTCGCGGCCGATTGGACCGCGAGCTGCCCGATGCCGGGCCACGAGAACACGGTCTCCGTGATCGCCGTGGCGCTCACGGCGCGCGGGAGGTACACGCCGACAATCGTGATCACGGGGATGAGCGCGTTGCGCAGCGCGTGACGGAACAGCACGACCCGCCCGGACAACCCCTTCGCGTGGGCCGTGCGGACGTAGTCTTCGCCGAGCGCGCCGATCATCGCCGACCGAGTGTAGCGGGTGATCTCCGCGAGGTTGGCGATCACCAGCACGAACACCGGCATCAGCAGGTGCCGGATGCGATCCCCGACGGAGAACGGCGCGCCGATCTCGTACATCCCGCCCACCGGCAACACCTTGAGCTGGACCGAGAACACCACGATCAGGACGATCCCGAGCCAGAACACGGGCGTGGAGATGCCGAGAAAGGCGACCCCGGCGATGACCCGGTCGAACGGTGTGTTGCGGTGGGTCGCGCAGGCGACGCCGAGGGGGATCGCGATGGCGAGCGAGAGCCCGAGTCCGAGCCCGGTCAGCGCCAAGGTGTTCGGAATGCGCGTGGCGAGGAGGCGCGGGACCGACTCGACGGTGTTGTAGCTTCGTCCGAAGTCCCCGTGCAGGACGCCTCGAAGCCAGCGCGTGTACTGCACGGGCAGCGGGTCATCCAGCCCGAGGTTCGCGCGGAACTGCGCGATCTGGTCCCGGCTGAGATCGGGGTTTTGGAGCATGGCGGGTCCCCCGGGCGCCGCGTGGATGAGCACGAACGTGACGACACTCACGATCCACAGGAGCCCGATCGCCTGGAACAGGCGGCGCACAAGGTAGCCGGTCATCGCGCGTTCATCGGGTGCGACGATGGGCCCGCGAACGCCCCGGGGCGTTCGCGGGCCCTGCCGCCGAGCGTGGAGCCCCTCAGACGATCGTCACGCGAGCCAAATCAGCGACGCCCACGAGAGGGCGTCCCGATATCCGATCAACGGCAGTCCTTGCGTGCGCGAGCTGAGCGCCTGGAGTTCCGGCGGGTAGTACAGGTACACCAGCGGCACGTCCTTCGCGATCACGGCCTGGATCTCGTGATACATGGCGATCCGCTTCTGCTGATCGGGCTCGCTGCGCGCCTTGATCAGCATCTGGTCGAGCGCCGCGTTCTTATATCCCCACCAGTTGTCCGAGGATCGGCTGTAATAGTGATCGTACAGATCGGCGTCGGGCGGAGTGATCCACCACTCCATCAACAGGTCGTACTTGTGGTCATGGTACTTCTGCAGATGCACCGGCCAGTCCACGATGTCGAGCGTGACGTCGAACCCCAGCTTCTGGTACTGTTGCTGGGCGTACGTCATCACCTGCTCCATCACCGGGTAGCCCTTCGGCCCGTTGAACAGCAGCGTGAACTTCTCGCCCTTCGCGTTGGCGAGGGTCCCGTCGGCCCCCTTCTTCCACCCGGCCTCGGCGAGCAGTCCCTGCGCCTTGTCCAGGCTGTACGGGTACGTCTCGACGTTCGGATTGTAATACGCGCCGAGGAGCGGGTTGATCGGGCCCGTCGCCGGACGCCCGTCACCCTTCAGGACGTTCTTCACGATCGCGGCCTTGTCGATCGCGTACGTCAGCGCCTGCCGGACGCGCACGTCCGCGAACTTCGGCAAGTCGTGGTTGATCGCGAAGAAGTAGTAGTTGACCTGAGGGGCACGGCGGAGTTCGATGCCCGCCGCGCCCTGGACCGCCGGGACCTGCGGCGGATCGATCACCGAAAAATCGATCTCGCGGGCCTTCAGCTGCGCCAGGCGGGCGTTGCTGTCGGGGATCACCTTGAACACGATCCCGTCGAGCATCGGGGCGCCGAAGTAGTAGTCGGGGTTGGCCGCGACCTCGAGGTAGCTGTCCTGCGCGAACGCCTTGAACTTGAACGGCCCGGTCCCCACGGGGTTCCGGATGAACTGCACCGGTTGGTTCAGGTCCTGGTTCTCCAGCAGATGCTTCGGGACGATCGCGACGTTGTAGCCCAGCATCACCGGTAGCGATGCATACGGGTACTTGAGCGTAAACTTGACGGTGTTGGGGTCGACGACCGTCGTCTGCGCGATCGCCGACACCACGCCGGCCATTCCCGCGTTGACCTTGGGATTGAGCGTCGCGTCCATCGTGAACTTCACGTCGTCCGCCGTGAACGGCTGGCCGTCGTGCCACTTCACGCCGGAACGCAACCGGAACGTGTACTCGGTCAACGTGGCGTTGGTCGTCCACGACTGCGCGAGATCGGGGACGACTTGAATGGCGCCATTGTGCAACTGGTACTTCACGAGCGTGCTGAAGATCGTCTTGTCGACCAGAATGTCCACGAGCTTGCCGGGAATCGTGATCGGGTACGCAGTCGGATTCCCGGGGATCGCCATCCGCCACACGCCCCCGCGCTTGCCGACCATCGCCGCCGCCCGCGTCCCGGTCGGCCCCCCGAGCACCGAGCCCAGCCCTCCGGCCGCGGCGGCACCGAGCGCGGCCATTCGAATCAGCTCACGGCGCGACAGACGCGCGCGGGGCTGACGATCAGCGAGCACGTTCTCGATCTTCATGTTTGACATGACCTCCCCCGTTCAACGGCATGAACGCAATCCGCAAGGTATTCCAAGTTCGTTGCGCGGGCGTCGGGCCCCTCTCCGTGCGCCGTGCCTTCGCGGCCGGGCCATGTGCCGGACAGCCCGCTGGCCAACTGAGGTAACGGTGCAGTAACGGCCCCGCTCCTACGGGCGCGGGACGGAACGCCCCCGCGTGCGCGATCTCACAGTACGCCTCGCGTTCCTCGTGGAGCACGAGATTGGGCACAGCCGCCACTGCCGGTGCAACTCGGATGCCTCGGTGCCGAGCTGGATGAGAACGGCGGCCCCGGCCGTCCCATCCTGTCCTCCGATCGCGCGCGCCGCCGGTCGATGAACCACGCGACCTGCTCGCGAAAGACCGTCGTACCGGCCGGCCTCACCGATCGCGGTTCCCTCACGACACCGTGCGTGTTGCCTGGCTCGTCTACCGTCCCGCGCCGCCCCGGGGCGCGCGGGCGGACCACGATGGTATACTCGGGCCGTGACGATCTCCGGCGTGATCCTCGCCGGCGGACAGAGCCGCCGGATGGGCCGCGACAAGGCCTTGCTCCCGGTAGACGGACGGGTACTCGTGGAGGTGATCGCCGGCCGTCTCCGCGAGGCGGCGCTCGATCCGCTCCTCGTGGTGACGAACGCGCCGGAAGGCTTTGCGCATCTCGCGGACGCGGGGTTCCGGACGGCGGGAGATGCGCTCCCCTCCGGGCATCCCCTGGCCGGCGTCTACACTGGGGTGCTTCACGCGAACGGCCCGGCGTTCGTCTGCGCCTGCGATATGCCGTTTCTCAACCCGGCGCTGATCCGTTACCTGGCGGCGCTCGCGGACGACGCGGACGTGGTCATTCCGCGCCACAGCCGGGGCTACGAACCACTGCACGCGGTGTATACGCCGGCGTGCCTCGCGGCGATGCGCCGCTGCGTCGCGCGGCAGGGCCCCACCACTGGGTTTTTCGACGAAGTGCGCGTGCGGGCGGTCGAGGAAGACGAACTCCGGCGCCTCGACCCCACCCTCGCGTCGTTCGAGAACATCAACACCCCCGCGGAGTACGCCGCCGCGCTCGTCCGGCTCCGCTCGCCGTGATCGCCGACTAGCCCGTCGGGTCGCGACGCGGAGGGAGCGCGAAGAATGTGGCGAGCGCAACCGTCAGCGCAAGGGCTGCGGCGACGGACACCACCGAGAGGCAAAACGCGCGAAGTAGAGCGGCGGGCCGAACGCGTACGCCCGGGTGATCGCCGACGCAGCACGTCGGTCGATGCTCGGATCCAACAACCGGTGGCCAGACGACGCGTACCGCCACAAACCATTGAAGAACACCGCGATCGCGGTGAACGTGCCACAGTACACCATCACCGCGGTCCGCGCGTCCCGATCCGGGAGGTAGGCTGCGACCAACCCGGTCGGGAACGGGACGGCCGTGATCGCCAGCAGCAGCAGCCCGTTCAACACGAGCGGGGTGTGATCGGACCGCTGGATCACCAAGAACATCCGGTGGTGGTTGATCCACATGATGCCGATCGTGGCGAAACTGGTCAGAAACGCCAGATAAGACGGCCACTGACCGGCGCGGGCAGCTGCGAGCGGCACGCCCGCAGCACGCTGCGGGACGTGCAACTCGAGCACGAGCAGCGTGATCGCGATCGCGAACACGCCGTCGCTGAACGGCTCGATGCGCCCGGTGTCCCCCTCGCCGGTATCCGCCGCCCCGCCGCGCTCGCGGTCCTGCACGACGGAACCCGGATACGGATCGCGCATGCCCGCCTCCGCGCTACGGCGCGCCCGTCACCTGCCTGAGCTCGTCGAGCACGCGCCCCAAGGCTCCGATCTCACGCCCGTATGTCGGATAGTCCCCTGCGCGCAGCGCCTCCTGCGCTCGTGCATAGTGGACGTTGGCCTGCGCCACGAGTGCCGCGACACGCTCCGTGAAGATGCGCTGGGAAGCTCCTCCGGAGGGTGCAGCCGGGGCGGCGACCCGGGGCGACCCCACCCCGGACGGACCACCGGTCGGCCCCCGCTTCGAGGCGCCGCCGGACGGCGTGGCCGCGCTGGAGACGGCGCCCTGCGGCGGGGTCGCGACGGGAGGGGTGGCCGCGCTGGGAGCGGCCGGCAGAGACGGTGTCGTGGCGGGAGGCGTGGCTGCGCTGGAGGCGGCGCCTTGGGACGGTGTCCCGCCGGGATGGGCGGCCGCACCGGCGGCGGCCCCCGGCGCCGATGGCGCGGCGGGACGGGCAGCCGCGCCCGCAGTCGAGGGGGCGGCGCTGGCGGCGCCGTTCGAGCCCGCTGCCCCGACGGGCGGCCCGGACCCCAACGGGCCCGACGGCGGCGCCGCGGACGCCGACTCCTCCGATGGGACCCCGAAAATTCTCGCGAGCGCCTCGTCGAGCGTCGACTCCATGGCGATCCGAGTGCCATAGGCCACGATGACCCGCTTCAGCTCGGGCAGGGCGCTCCCCGAAGCCTGCAGGTACAGCGGCTCGATGTACAGCAGGGCGTTCGCGATGGGAACGACGAGGAGGTTGCCGCGAATCACCTGCGACCCCTGCTGATTCCACAACGTCAGCTGGCTGCTGATCGTCGGGTCCTGGTCGACGCGCGCCTCGATCTGCATGGGACCGAACACCGTCCGGTCCTTCGGGAACCGGTAGATGAGCAGGTGGCCGTAGTTGGGCGGGTCGCTCCGCGCCGCCATCCAGGCGACCATGTTGTCCTTCCCGGACGGCGTAAACGGCAGGATCAGCGTGAACTCGTCGCCCGAGGACCGATCGAGCTTCAAGTTCACGTAGTACGGCGTCAGCGGCTGCGCCGCGCCGGCAAACAGCTCGTTCGGCACCGCCCACAGATCCTCACGATTGTAGAACACCTGCGGATCCCGCATGTGAAACGTGGCGAAGATCTGCGCCTGCACCGTGAACAGGTCCACCGGGTACCGCAGATGCGCAAGCAGGGTGCGCGGCATCGTGGACAGCGGTACAAACACACCGGGGAAGACACGCGCGTAGGTTTGGATGATTGGATCCGTTGGGTCGGCCACGTAAAAGCGGGTCGTGCCGTCGTAGGCGTCCACGACCGCCTTGACCGAGTTCCGAATGTAGTTGATCTCGCCCGCCGACTGCGAGTACGGATAGGCGGCGCTGGTCGTATAGCCGTCGACGATCCAGAACAAGCGCCCGCCCGCGAGCACCAGGTACGGATCGTGGTCAAACGTCAGAAACGGCGCGATGTGCGCGACGCGCTCCGGCACCGCGCGATGGAACATGATCCGACTGTCCGGCGTGATGTCCGCGCTCAGGGAGAGCGGCAGGGCGCCGAACCGGTAGGTAAACCCCAGGCGGCTGAGCGGCCCGCCGATCGGCACGCCGCCGCTGCCGGCGTAGCTCGCGTACGCGTTCCGGTCGCCCTGGGGATAGTCGAGCTCCTTCGTCCGCGTGTGCACGACGACGTACGGCGTCGCGAGGAGGCCGTAGTACAGCTCCGGACGCGTGACACGCTGGCCGATGACGCTCTGGGGCGGGATGTCCTTGATGTAGAATTCGGGCAGCCCCTCGGCGGAGATGCGGTTGACGGGGTTCATGACCAACCCGTAGCCGTGCGTAAACACCAGGTGATCGTTGACCCAGGTGCGCGCATCGGACGGCACCCGCGAGATGTCCATCTCACGCGCGGCGAGCATCACCTGCTGCTCGCGTCCGCCGACGCGGTACCGATCGATGCCGACGCTCGTGAACGTGTAGTACAGCCGCAGGCTCTGCAACTGCGAATACGTGCGCAGCAGCGGGCGGTCGTCCCAGAGCCGCACGTTATCCAGAACGGACTGGTTCGCGATCACCGCGGCCGGCTCGAGGTTCGCCGACGCCGGGAACTGCTTCTCCTGCGCCTTGTCGAGGCCGTAGGCCCGCAGCGTGGCGTCGATGCTGCTCTGAATGTACGGCGTCTCGCGGCGCAGCTCGTTGGGGGCAACGTTGAACTGCTGGACGAAGCCTGGGTAGAACTGGACGCCGACGAGCCAGGCGGCCGCGAGCACCACCAGCGCGACCACCGCGGGCCGGAAGGTGCGCATCCGGGAGGACAGGAGCAGCAGGACGCCGACCACGGCCGAGAGCACCGACAGCAGGCGCAGCGCCGGCAGCGTCGCGTGCACATCGGTGTAGCCCGCGCCGAACACCACGCCGCGCTGCGCCAGGAGGAGTCCGTAGGTCTGAAGCCAGAACCCTCCGGCCTGGAGCAGCGCGAGCAGCCCCAGCAACACGCTGAGGTGGCCGCGGACCCCCTTCGGCACCGCCCAGACCCCTCGCATCGCCAGCGGAGCGAGGTCGAGGTAGTATCCGATCGCGACAACGACCAGCGCCACCAGCAGCCAGCCGAACAACCACGCGTAGATCATCTGGAGCACCGGCAGCGTGAACACGTAGAATGCGACGTCCATGCCCAGTACGGGATCCCGCACGCCGAACGGGACCTGGTGGATGAGCACCTGGAACGCGAGCCACGACTGGGAGGCGACCACGCCCGCAACCACGCCCACCGCCGCCGCGCCGAGCGCGGTGACGCGTCCCGGGTGCAGCCGGGTCACGATCTGCCGGTACGCACGGCCGCCCGCGGCCCGCAGCTCGATCACCCGCGGCACCGGACGCAGCCGCAGCAGCAAACGCAGGTTGACGTAGAGGATGAGAAAGACGCTGAGGCCGGCCATCAGCGCAATGGCCACGCGGGAGACAATCGGCGTCCAGAACACCACCCGGTACCCGACCTCGCCGAACCACAGCCACTCGGTGTACCAGCGGGCGAGCGCGGGCATGGCCACGAGCAGGCCAACCAGCACGACGAGCAGCACGCGGCGAATCGTCATCGGCTGGCCTCCCCACCGTCGAGTTTGCGGATCAGCGTCTATGGTACAATACTGACGAGGATGGTGCCATGATCACGCGCGATCAGGTCATCGACGTCTTGAAAACCTGCTACGACCCGGAGATCCCGGTGAACATCTGGGATCTCGGGCTCATCTACGACATCACGATCGTTGAAGGCGTCGTGGACATCAAGATGACGCTCACGGCGATGGGCTGCGCGATGGGCCCCCAATTGATCGCGGACATCCAGTCCAAGATGCTCACTCTCGAGGACATCGAGGACTGCAAGGTGGACATGGTGTGGACTCCGCCGTGGTCTCCCGAGCGTCTCAGCGATGACGGTCGACTGCAGCTCCAGGCCATGGGGTTCGCCGTCTGAGACCGCGCTCCTCGGTCGATCCGGTCCGGCCGGCGTGAGCCGCCGCGGCCCCGGCGCGCGGCCGGTCCCGTGATGGAGGATGCGCAGCCCCAGCTCACCGTCGTGGTGGCGGACGACGACCTCTTCTTTTCGGCCCGGATTTCCGCCGTTCTGACGTCCATCGGATACGTGCCGGTCGTGGTGCGCACGCTCGATGCCTTCCGGCGCGAGCTCGCGGAGGGACCCGCGGCCGGGATCGTCAATCTCGCCGCACACCGGTTCGACGCGGCCGCAGCGGTCCGCGGCGCGAAGACTGCCGCCGACACGCGCGCGATCCCCCTGCTGGGGTTCTGCGGCCACCGCGACGTCGCGCGGCAGGCGGCGGCGCGCGAGGCCGGATGCGACCTCGTCGTCACGAACGGCGCCGTCAGCGCAGGGCTTCCGGCGTTGCTGAACACGCTGGTCCAGCGCCCGCGGCACGAACGGTAGGTCCGCGCCTGGGACGGCCGTCCCCCCTACGTACGCCCCGCCGCGACCGGCGTGGCTTCGATCTTTCCGCCCAGGCCGCCCGGTCCGATCTCGCCCTCGTCGGCCATCTCGCGGAGGCTCTTCACGAACGCCGCGGCCGGCGGTGCCAGGAACATCCCCATGAGTCCGAACAGGGCGTTCCCGATCAGCAGGGCCAATAGGATCGTCGCGGCATGGAGCCGGAGTTCGTGTCCGATGACTTGCGGGAGGATGAACTTCGATTCGACAAGTTGCAGCACGATGAAGAAGGTCAACACCGCCACGGCTGTGTTGGGCGAGTGCAGCAGGGTCACCCCGACGATCGGGATCGCACCCAAGACCGGCCCGACGATCGGAATCGCACGCGTCAGGCCGGCGACGATGCCGAGCAGCAGCGGAAAGGGCGCGCCGAGGACAGTGAGTCCGGCCCATACGACGATCCCGGAGATCAGCATCAAGAGAATCTGCCCGCGCACGTACCCAGCGACGATACGGTCCGCGTGCCGGCCGGCGCGCAGGGTCACGCTGCGCCACGGCACCGGCAGAAATCCGAGCAGTTCACGGCTGAGGGACGGCAGATCGACGAGAAAGTAAAAGGCGAGGATCGGGATCAACACGAGCTCAACCAGGTGCGTGAGCCACCGTGTCGCCGCCTGCAGCATCCGCCCCGCCGCGGTGACCGCCAGGGTTCCGGCCTGATCGATGGCCTGATCGAATCTCACTTGGGCCGGCGGCGGGAGGCCGCGGCGGACGGTCGCGCGAGTATTAGTGAGGAACGCCGACACCTGGTCTCGGTACTGCTGCGCATTTTGGACGAACCGGCTGGACTCGACCGCCACGGGTCGGGCCGCCACACGGAACACGCCGGTCAGCACCACACCCACGACGACGAACACGAACAGGGCGGCCAGGACGCGCGGCGCGGGGCGACCGGCGATGTGGACGCGCGCCACCCAATCGACGAGCGGCAGAAGCGCGTACGCCAGCATCGCCGCGATGGCCACCGTCACCAGGACGAAGCGGAGGCGAAACAGGAGGTAGGCGGACGCCGCAACGACGACCAGTCCCATCGTCATGCGGAGCCACCGCTCGATCGGGCTCAACGCCGGACGTTCCACGACGCTCCGCCCCTCCCCGCCGTCCGTCCTGTCCGATACTGTTCCTATCGTACCACGGTCCGCCCTGCCGCAGCGGGACGAACGGGACACGGGGGCACCGCGGGACTACCGGCGCAACAGATTACGGACGAAGAACAGCACGTTCGCCGGGCGCTCGGCCAGCCTCCGCATGAAGTACGGATACCACTCCGCGCCAAACGGCGTCGCGACCATCACGCGCTCGCCGCGCGCCCGCAGATCACGCTGCAACTGCGGACGCACCCCGTACAGCATCTGCAGTTCATAGCGCTCGCGAGGGATCTGCTGCTCGCGGACGAACACCAGCGCCTGGTCGATGACGTGGTCGTCGTGGGTCGCGATCGCAGTGTACCCGCCTTCCCGGAGCGACCGCGTGATCAGGCTCACCAAGTTGCGGTCGACGTCCACCTTTTTGGGAAACGCCACGTCCGGCGGCTCGAGGTAGGCTCCCTTCACCAGCCGTAGATTTGGACGGAGCGGGAGTAGCGCCTCGAGGTCGCGCTCCGTCCGGTACAGGTACGCCTGCAGCACCGTGCCGACGTTGGCGTGCCCGGCGGCGAGGAGCCGTCGATAGATGCGCAGGGTGGGATCCACGCGCGCCGACTCTTCCATGTCCATTCGGACGAACTGCCCGTGCGCCGCGGCCCGTTCGACGAGGCGGGCAACGTTGGCGTAGGCCAGCTCCTCGCCGACGTTCAACCCCAGGTGCGTCAGCTTCACGGCGAGTCGCGTGGGGAGGCGCTCATGCGCAAGACGGTCCAGCACTCCCAGGTACTCGTTTGCGATCGCGGTCGCGGCCGCGGCGTCGCCGACGCTTTCCCCGAGCAAGGTCGTGTTGGTTTCGAACCCGAGATCGGTGAGCCGCCGGAGGACGGCGACGCACTCGTCGAGCGTCTCCCCGGCCACGAACCGCGCCGCGCCCAACCGCATGCCGTACCGGCGCATCCACGCGGCCGCGCCGCGGTGCGTCGAAAGCCTCAGGATACCGCGGCGCATCACCGCGTTCACGGACAGGTCCACGCCTACCTCCTTCTCCTGTGACGGTCGGGTGCCGAAGGCGCTCGGCCACCCGGACGGACCGGCGATCACACCAACAACTGACGAGGCGCGCTCGGCGGAGAGCGCCCGGACCTGGTTAGCCGCCGGACACCGCCGGGCCCACCAGCTCGCCCGTCACCCGGACCCAGGCGCCGGGCGGTGCCGTCGAGGCCTCGGCGTCGGGGTGGAGGATTGCCGCGAGGATCTCCATCCCATCCACGACACGCGGCCCCGAGCGGCTGAAGAAGCTGCTGGCGTCGGTTGCGTACACCTGGCCGGAGACGACCGCGGGGAGCGCGCGCCACTCCGGCCGCCCGGCGATCGCGCCGAGTTCGCGGATCGTGCGCGCCACGTCGAACCCGCACACCGTGAGCACCACCACGTCCGGCGCGGCGCGCGCGATCTCATCCCACTCCACCCGAAACGAGGGGCGTCCGTGTCGGCCCAGCACCTCATGCCCCCCGGCGCGCTCCACGATCTCGGGCATCCAGTGGCCCCCGCAGAACGGCGGATCGAGCCACTCCATGCAGAACACGCGCGGTCGCGGACGATCACGTACGGCACGCTCCACCGCGGCGATCCGATCCCGGAGACGCCCCACCATCTGCCGGGCGGCCTCCCCGCGCCGGGCGGCCTCCCCGACCGCCAGAATGTTCCCGAGGACGTCATCCAGCGTGTGGGGATGGAGCCGCACCACGCGTGGCGACCCGGGCAGGCGCGCCGCCACCGCCTCTACGTCGAGGCTCGGCAGCGCGCAGACGTCGCAGAGATCCTGCGTGATCAGCAGGTCGGGCCGCGCGGCGGCGAGCACGTCCAGGTCGATCCGGTACAGCGGCTCTCCACGCGAGAGCGCACCCGTGACCTGCGCGTCGATCTCCCGACTGGACGCGGCGGCGTCGATCAGCGGCCGCACCGCGACCGGCCGGCCGCGGATCTCCGGAGGATAGTCGCACTCGTGCGTCACGGCCACGATATCGCCGGCGACCCCCAGGGCGCAGACGATCTCCGTGGCGCTCGGCAGGAGCGTGGCGATCCTCACCTCCGCCCACCGCTCGACGGCCCTGTGTATCCGCTCCCGTCTTCGGGCGCAACGAGCACCTCGAACGTGACGTGCTCCAGACCGTCGAGCACCGCATCCGCGGCGGAGAAGTCGAGCGAGCGCGTCAACGCCGACGGCACGGCGATGCATCGCATGCCGGCGGCCTTCGCGGCGCGAACGCCGTTCTCGCTGTCCTCGAGCACCGTGCACACGTCCGGTGGCACCTCCAGCCGGCGCGCGGCCAGCAGATAGACGTCTGGGGCGGGCTTCGCGAGCGGAACCTCGTCCCCTCCCGCAATCGCGCCAAACTGGCCCGCAAGGCCGAGCCGTTCCACCATCGAGGCGACCCGGGCGTGCCGGGACGACGACCCGATCGCGAGCCGCCACCCGCGCTCCCGGAGGCGGCGGAGCAGCGGCACGACGCCCGGCAGCGGGACCATGTACGAGGGCTCGATCGAGTCGTACAGCGCGCGCCACTCCGCCTGCACCGCGTCGACGGATGCGGGGTCGTCGCCGCGAAACGGCCCGAACGGATCGAACGGCCGGTCGTTGCGGCCGACGTTCTTGAGCCACGACGCCATCGGAAAGGTAAGCCCGTGGCGCGCGTACAGCGCTTGCCAGGCGAGATATTCCGGCATCTCGGTGTCGACGATCAGGCCATCGAAGTCGAACAGCACGGCGCGTGGCGGCATCACGTTCAGGATAGCAAATCGCGGCCGGGGCCGCGCGAGCAGCCGCCGGCATGCGGCGCGGATGGGTGGCGGGGGCGTCAAGACTTGGTGCGGCACCGTTACCGGCGCGTTGCAGGGGACAAGTTATACTAAGATGCCGATGCGGACCGACGCGCGCCTGCCCGCGCAGGAACTGATGGACGACCCGGCCTGCGGAGAACACGAGCTCCGCCAGGCGCTGCGGGATCTCGCCCGGATCAACCGGAGCTTCGGGGCGCATGCGTTCGTCCGGGCCTACCTCGACCGCGCGCTGCCGGTCTGGCGCGCCCACCGCGCGCACGCAACCGCTCCGCTCCGCGTGCTCGACGTCGCGACGGGCGGTGGCGACGTCCCGGCTGCCACGGCGCGCTGGGCCGCCCGGCGCGGTGTCGACGTGCGCGTCGTCGCGGTCGACCGCCACCCCACGATCGTGCGCCTGGCACGGGAGGCCACCGCACGCCACCCCGATATCAGCGTCGTGCTGGCGGACGCACGCGCGCTCCCGTTCGCCGCCGGCAGCTTCGACGTCGGCGTCTGCACGCTCGCGCTCCACCACATGAGCGATGACGACAGCGCGATCCTCCTCCGGGAACTGCACCGGCTCGCGCGCATCGGGTTTCTCGCCGTGGATCTCGTGCGCGGGCGCGCCGGCCACACGGCCGTGTGGCTGATGACGCGGTTGAGCCGCAGCGCCCTGATCCGTCATGACGGACCGCTCTCCGTCCGCCGGGCGCGCTCCGTGGGGGAGTATCGCCAGCTGGTCCAGGCGTCGGGCGTACCGGGCCTGCGCGTCTCCACGCTGCCGCTGTTTCGCGTCTCGCTGACGCGCCTCGAATGACGCTGACGGCCGACGTCATCGTCGTCGGAGGCGGCCCGGCGGGCAGCGCGACCGCCGCGGCGCTGGCCCGGCGGGGCTGCCGGGTGACGCTGTTCGAACGCGAGACGTTTCCCCGCCGGAAGCCGTGTGGCGACTTCCTGAATGCCGGCTGCGCCGCGGCGCTTGAACGTCTCGGCGTGCGCGACGCGGTGGCGGGCGCGGGCGCACGGCCTGTGCTCGGGATGCACATCGTAGCACCCGAAGGCACCGCGGTGACCCTGCGGTTCGGGGGACGCGCGGGATGGGCGCTGCCGCGTCGGGCGCTCGATCAGCTCCTTCTCGCTCACGCGGCAAACACCGGGGTGCGCGTGCACCAGCGCGTGAGCGCGGTGGCGATCGAGCGAGACGGCGGGAGGACGCGGGTGACGGTCGCGCATCGCGGCACCGGGGCCACCGAGACGCATACGGCCGCGCTGGTCGTGGGCGCGGACGGGCTTCGCTCCCTGGTGGCGCGCGCGACCGGCCTCGGCGGCCCGCCGCGCCGCGGGCGGTACACGGTCGGCACATACCTGGAGGGGGTGCTGCCGCTGGAGGACGGCGGCGGCGGGGATGTGGGCGAGATCCACCTGCGGCGCGAACGGTACTGTGGCGTCGTCTACCTGCCGGGCGGCCTCGCCAACGTCACACTCGCCCTCGGGCGCACGGAGCTGCGCGCGTGGCGAGGCGCGGTCGAGGCAGGGTACTGGGCATCGCTGCGGGGTTTCCCGGCGCTCTCGGACCGTCTGGCGCGGGCGCGGCGGGTCGATGCCGTGGCCGCGACGGGACCGCTCGCCTACTGGCGCCGCCGCTGCGTCGCCGACGGGATCATGCTTGTGGGTGACGCCGCGGCGTACATCGACCCGCTCACGGGTCAGGGTGTGTATCTGGCCCTGCGGGGCGCGGAACTGGCCGCGGCCACCGCGCTGCGCGCGCTGGACCGGACCGGACCTCGACTGGGGAGCCTCGGCACGTACGAACGAGACCGGCGACGGGAACTTTGGGGAGTCTTCGCGATCTCCCGGGTCTTGCAGGCGCTCGCATTCCGCCCCGGGGTCGCGAGCCGCACCCTCCGGCGCCTGGCCGCGCGGCCGGAGCTCGGGGCCGCCCTGATCGGGGCGATCGGGAACTTCGCCGCGCCGGGATCTGTGCTCCGCGCCAGATTCCTCGCGCAGGCGCTCGGGGTGTTGTGATGGCGGCGCAGGCACGCGCCCGGCGGCGGCCGGTGGCGATGCACACGGAGACTACGATCCGCATCCACGGCCGCGTGGACGCGATCTTCGAGTACGCGGCCTGCGTGGAACACTGGCCCGAGTGGCTGCCGCACTATCGCAGCGTCCGCATCCTCGACACGCACGGTCCTGAGCGCACCATTGAAATGAAGGCGCGACGCGGCCGGCTGCCGGTGTGGTGGTGGGCGCGGCAGGTGCGGCTGCCGGCGGAACGCCGGATCCGCTACACGCATCTGCGGGGCGTCACCCGCGGCATGGAGGTCGAGTGGCGCCTCGAGCCGGGCGCGGCGGGCGACGTGCACGTCACGATCGTGCACGAACTCACCCTGCGGTGGCCGCTCATCGGAGGTGCCGTGGCGCGGTGGATCATCGGTCCAGTGTTCGTCGAGCCCATCGCCGGGCGAACGCTGGCACGAATCAAGGCACTCGTCGAAGGAGGGGACGCATGAGACGCCAGGTTGTGGTGACGGGAGTCGGTGCGGTCACGCCCATAGGGCTCCGCGCCGCCGGTCTCTACGACGGGCTGCGCCGGGAACGGTCCGCGATCGACCGCATCACCCGGTTCGACGCCGCGCCGTTCAACTGCCAGATCGCCGGTGAGGTGCGGGAGTTCGATCCGGCCGCCTACATGGACGCCAGGCGCCTGCGCCGGCTGGATCGCTACGCGCAGTTCGCGGTCGCGTGCGCACGCATGGCCTTCGACGACGCGGGCCTCGACCTCACCGACGAGAACCACGACGCAATCGGGTGCTTCGTCGGTTCCGCGCTCGGCGGAGGCGCGTTCGCGGAGGAGCAGCACGCGACGTTCCTGTCGCAGGGGATCCGCCGCATTAAGCCGACGCTCGCGTTGGCGGTGTTCTGCGGCGCCGCGTCGTGCAACATCGCGATCGAGCACGACCTGCGAGGGCCGAGCAGCGCCAACTCGGACAGCTGCGCGAGCGGAACGATCGCAATCGGCAACGCGTTCCGCGCGGTGCGCGACGGGTACGCCGACGTGATGATCGCCGGAGGCGTCGAGGTGCCGCTGGCGCCTCTCGTCTTCGGGGCGTTCGACCTGATCCGCGCGATGTCCACGCGCAACGCCGAGCCGGCGCGGGCGTGCCGACCGTTCGATCGTGGCAGGGACGGCTTCGTGATGGCCGAGGGCGCGGCGCTGCTGGTCCTGGAAGAACGCGAGCACGCGCGCCGGCGCGGCGCGCCGGCATATGGAACCGTCGTCGGGTACGGGAACTCGAACGACGCCCACCACATGACCGCGCCGTTGCCGTCTGGCGCCCAGGCGGCCCGGGCGATGCGCGACGCGCTCGCGGAAGCGGACCTCACGCCCGATCAGGTCGACTACGTCAACGCCCACGCGAGCAGTACGCCGCTCAACGACAGCGCCGAAACGCTGGCGATCAAGCAGGTGTTCGGTGACCGCGCGCACGACATCCCGGTCAGCGGCACGAAGCCGATGCACGGCCACGCCCTCGGCGCCACCGGCGCCATCGAGGCGGCGATCTGCATGCTCGCGCTGCGACACGGGTACATCCCCCCGACGCTGAACCTGGAAGACGCCGATCCGGCGTGCGACCTGGACTACGTGGCGGGGAGGGGCCGCGAGGCGTCGCCGCGCTATGTGCTCAGCAATTCCTTCGGGTTCGGCGGGATCAACGCGAGCCTGGTGTTCGGACGGGCGGGCTGAGCCTGCATGCGGGCGGTCCGCAGGTAACCTGCTACCGCGTGCGCTCGTCCACGACCCGCCGGAGCTTTCCGCCTTCGCTGCGCGGCAGCGTGCCCGGCGGCGCGAGGGTCACCTCGATCGCGATGCCGACGACCCCGCGAAGCTGCCTGGCGATGCGATCGCGAAGCCCCTCGGCCGCGGGGGTGCCCGACCCGAGCGGACCCGACGCGCCGGGCCGCGCCGGCGAGACCTCGATCCGGGCCTCCAGCGCGTCGAGCGTGCGCGGCCGCGTCACGACGAGCTGGTAGTGGGGCGACAGCTCGTCGAACTGCACGAGCACCGACTCCACCTGCGACGGGAACACGTTGACGCCGCGGATGATCAGCATGTCATCGGTGCGGCCGATCACGAGCGACATCCGCACGTGCGTCCGGCCGCAGACACACGGCGTGGGGTCGAGCGACGCGATGTCCCCCGTCCGGTACCGGATCACCGGCAGCGCTTCCTTGGTCAGCGTCGTGAACACCAACTCCCCGGGCTGGCCGGCGGGCACCGGCTCCCCGGAACCGGGGTCGACCGCCTCGACGAGAAAATGATCCTCGAACACGTGCGACCCGTGTTGTGCCTCGACGCACTCGTTGCTCACACCCGGACCGATCACCTCGCTCAGGCCGTAGATGTTCACCGCCTTGAGTGGCAACCGCCGCTCGATCTGCCGGCGCATCTCGCCGGTCCACGGCTCCGCCCCGAGCACCGCGATCCGCAGCGACAGGGAGGCGGGATCGAGACCGCGCGCGGCCGCCGCCTCAGCGAGCGTCAGCATGTACGACGGCGTGCACGCGATCACCCGCGGGCAGAAGTCCTGAATCAAGAGCAGTTGACGCTCGGTGTTGCCGCCGGAGACCGGCACGACGGTGAGCCCCATCAGCTCCGCGCCGTAGTGCATGCCCAATCCGCCCGTGAACAGCCCGTATCCGTAGGCGTTGTGAAAGACGTCGCCGGGTCGGGCGCCGCTCGCCGCGAGCGAACGGGCGCACACCTCCGCCCACACGCCGAGGTCGCCGCGCGTGTACCCGACCACCGTCGGCTTGCCGGTGGTCCCCGACGACGCGTGCACACGCACGACCTGGTCCATTGGCACGGCGAACAGCCCGAACGGGTAGTGCTCGCGGAGGTCGGTCTTGCGCGTCATCGGTAGGCGGCGAACGTCGTCGACGTGCCGGATCTGCTCGGGGCGAACCCCGGCCCGGTCGAACGCCGCGCGATAGAACGGCACGCGATCGTACACGCGCCGCGCCACGTCGCGTAGCCGGGCGACCTGGAGCGCCGCCAAGTCCGCGCGGGGCATCGTCTCGGCGGCCACGTTCCAGATCATCGCGCGATCGTCACCACCGCGCACGTCCGATCGTCCCCCTCTCCCGGGGCCAGCCGGGGCGACATGGGCCTACCAGGGGTCGGAGTACCGCTCTTCCTTCCACGGATCGCCGTGCAGGTGGTAGCCGTTTCGCTCCCAGAATCCCGGCTGGTTCTGGCGAGTCAGCTCGATCCCGCGCACCCACTTCGCGCTCTTCCAGAAGTAGAGTTTCGGCACGACAAGGCGACAGGGACCACCGTGCTCGGCCGCAAGCTGGCGGCCGTCGTGCGTGAACGCGAACAGCGTATGGTCGTCGAGCAGGGCCTGGAGCGGGAGGTTGGTGGTGTATCCGCCGTACGCGTGCACGGTCACGAAACCGGCGCCGGCTCTCGGGGTGACGTGCCGCAACACCTCCCGGCACGCGACGCCTTCGAAGGTGTTGTCGAACCGCGACCACGCGGTGACGCAGTGGATGTCGCAGCGCACGAGGGCGCGCGGCAGCCGCGAAAACTCGTCCCACGTCCAGCGGACAGGCGTCTCGACCTCGCCGGTCACCTCAAAGATCCACGTCGCTTGGTCGACCCGGGGCATGCCGCCGTAGTGGAGCACCGGCCACTTCTCGGTCTTCGTCTGGCCGGGCGGAAGTTTCAGCCGCGTGGTGTCTGCCACCCTGGTCTCCCTCAGCTGCCTCGGAGGGGCTACGGGTGCGCGCGCGACTGTGCGATCGGCGTCGGCGCCACCGGCGGACGGCCGCCGAGAACCCGCACCGAATGTCCCACCGCCGCGAGCGTCTCGGGAAGCAGGTACGCCCCCTGCGCGTGCAGCGCCCCCTGCAGACTGTGCACGAGCTCCGGGGAGAGCGCCATCTGGCGGAACGAGGTGCGGTTGTCAATGGAGATCACCGCGGCCAGACCGGCGGCCTGGCCCTCCTCCATCGTCGTCGGCACGACGCGCGCCGAGCCGGCGGCCTCATAGGTCGCGGAGATCGACCGGCTGGCGACGAGCAGGTTGCCCAGGCCGTAGGGCACGAGGCACCTCAGCGGAATCGTGTAGACGTACCGCCTCGCCGCGAACGGGTTGAACTCGCCGGGCCGGTATGGATGCAGGTCGATCGGATAGCTTGCGACGCCGACCGCGTCCCAGAACACCCGGCTCGCCACGATGTCCTGCGCGGTCAGCGTGTACAGGCCGCGGATGTGCCGCGTCTCCCGCACGTAGAGGTAGTCTGCGGACCGGATCAGGAAGGCGTGGTCGAATCCGGGCGCCATCTCGCGAAGGTACTCGACCAGCGCCGGAAGCTCCAGACGCCCGCGGCGCATGCCGTCCGCCACGGACACGGGGTCGGTGCCGTCGACATCGAAGACTAGTAGGCCGTTGATCAGTACGGAATGGTTGCTCTGCGCGCCGATGTTGAGATCGTAGATGGCGACGCCGGGCTGCGTCGGATGATACTGCCGCATGATCGTGTCGTAGCCCCAGACGTTTCCGCGATACATCCCGGCGGTGCGAAGCATCGCATGACTCCGGCCGCTCACGTACGCCATGACCTGCCGCCAGTTCACGCCACCGAGTTCGAACACGAGCGTCGAGGACATCATCGTCCGGTCGATGCCCGAACTCTCGCGCCCGAGGGCGTAGGGCACGCCCGCCATCGCGGAGACGTCCGCGTCGTCCGTCGCGTCGATGATCCGCTTCGCGCAGACCGTCTCCTCTTGGTGCGTCAGGAGGTTCTGGACGATGATGCCCCTGATCCACGGTCCATCGACGATCGCGGCCACCGGGCGTGTCAGCGTTCGGAGCGTGATCAAGGGCTCCTTGCGGACCTCGTCGAGGAACACGCGCTTGGCCACGTCGATGTCGAATGTCATCCCTAACCGCTGGTAGATCTCCAGGAAGACGCCCTGGGCCAGCTGCTGCCCGTCGTGGCCGTAGTCCATATCGAGCATGTTCAGCATGGGGCCGGTCAAGTCGCCGCCCAGGTACGGACGTGCCTCGGTCATGAACACCGGCTCTCCCATGCGGGCCGCCGCGACGGCCGCCGCGACCCCCGCTGGTGTCCCGCCCGCGACGTACACCGGGACCGTGACGGAGCACTGGTAGGGGAACGAGGGCGGTGGAACGCTCGCCGCGCTCCACGCGCCTGGAACCACGAGGCACACTGCGCACAGCAACACACCCGCGATCACACGGAGGCGAAGGGACCCTGTCACGACCCGACCGACGCTTAGCACTCTGCGCGACATTATACCAGAAACACGGTCGGGAAAGGTCCTTTGTTCCAACAAAGTTCGCGCTGTTCGCGCTCCGGCCCGTTCGATCGGCGGTGTTTCGCGCGCATTCGGACAGGGCAGGCGCCCCACGGCTGGAACAGCCTGCCGCGGCGCGGGGAGCGCCGGCTACATACCGGGCGTGTGGGCGGGCTGAGGGGCCGCCGGCCGGACGAAGATCCGGCACAGAATCAGGCTGAACTCGTACAGCAGCGCCATCGGGATGAACACCAGGATCATGGTGACGGGGCTCCAGTCCGGGGTCCCCAACACGGCGATCCCGGCCGCGATCATGTACGCGATCCGCCACTCCTTGCGGAGGGTCCGGGGGCTGACGATCCCCAGCATCGCGAGGGACAGGATCAACAGCGGCGTCTCGAACGTCCCGCCGACGATCGCCAGAAAGAACAGGATGTAGGTGATGTACGCGTTCGCGGTGATCAGCACGTTGAACTGACTGCCCGCCTGCGAGATGAGCCAGTGCGTGCTGATGGGGAGGACGAAGACGTACGCGAACACGACGCCGCACGCGAACAGCACGCCGGCGAGAAGCGCGATGGGGACGACGCGGCGCCGTTCGTGGTCGGTGAGCGCGGGAGCAATGAACGCGAACATCTGATAGACGATCCACGGCATGCTTACCCCGATCCCGAACAGGAACGCGACCTTCATCTTCACGAGGAACGGCTCGAGCACCGTCAGGGTGGTGAGCTTGATCCCACCGAGCGGCCGGAGCAAGAGATGCAGCAGGACGTCCACGAAGACCAGTCCCACCCCGCTCCCGATGAGCAACCCGACAATGGCGTAGGTGAGCCGCTGCCGCAGCTCCTCCAAGTGCTCGATGAGGGTCATCTCTTTGTCGTGCGTCATCATCTCACTGCGCATCCTGCATGAGCTGGGAGACCGTCACTAACCGATAGCCTCTCCGCTGGAGCTCAACGATGATTGAAGGGAGCGCGCGCACCGTGTTCAGCGTCCCGTTGTGCAATAGGACGATACCGCCGGGCTCCGCGTGCGCCAACACGCGGTCCACGACTACCTTCGCCGGTGGCAGCGCCCAGTCCCCCGAGTTGTCCGTCCACATGGCGAGCCCCAAGCCCGCGCGGTGCGCGGCCGCCACCACCGCGTCGGTGTAGTCGCCGCCGGGCGGACGGAACCAGCGTGGCCATCGGGAGGCGGCGTGCTCGATGACGGCGCGTGTGACCTCGATCTCCTGAGCAACCGTCGCGTCGTCCACCGATGTCATGTTGGGATGATGAAACGTGTGATCGCCGATCTCGTCGCCGTCGGCGGCCATCTCTCTGAGGAGGTACGGGTACGCTTGCGCGTGCTCGCCGATCACGAAAAACGTCGCGTGCGCATCGTACCGGCGCAGGATCGCGAGCAGCAGCGGCGTCGCCACCGGGCTCGGGCCGTCGTCGAAGGTCAACGCAATCTCGCGGCGCAACGGGGTCCCGCGCCAGACGCGGCCCTGATTCTCGCCACCGAACAGGAGCCCCTGCAACCGCCGCTTCGTTTCGACGACGCTCGCAAACAGGCCGCCGTGGAAGGTCTCCGTCGATTCGGCCGTCCGGTCGCCGGGCAGCCGCGGGAGCCGGACCCGCTCGCCGGCCGGCAGGTGAGGATCGTGCGGCTCGGCCGCCGGCTCGACCAGGTCGCCCGCAAGCAGGACCGGACTGTACCAGATGTCGCCTGCCCGGGCGAGCGCCGCGCCGGGGTTCGGATCCGATCCGCCGTCGAGGAGGCGCGCGCGCGCGACCTGGGCGGTGAACGTCGCGTCGGTCCGGCGTCCGTCGAACCGGCCGGACCGGTGGAAGTAGCCGGTTAGCAGCACGCGCGTCACTCGCGGGTCGGCGCGGAGCGCCGTGGTGCTCAGGGCGTACGCGCTCGCCTGGACCTCGCGGACGGCGGCGCCGGCGCCGCCGGTCCAGTCCATGCCGTACACGAACCAGACCCAGGCCAAACGCGCCAGTCGGCCGTCGGAAAGCTTCGTGACCCCGTCGCTCGCGACCGTCACCTTCACCACGAACGGTGTCAGCCCGCGGGCGGCCAGCGCCCTCCACACCACCTTCTCCTCCGCGGCGATGCCCGATCCGATCACGTGGGTGTTGTTGGTGATGTAGGGCGACACGGGCACGGGCGGCACCGCCGACGGCTGTTGTGGGCCGGACGCCGCGGCCTCCGCGGGGAGCGGGGACAGGATGGCCGCGAGCCACGCGCGCGCCCGCGCGTCCCACTCCATCGGCGTGCGCAACGACCCAACGGACCGGAGCGACGCGCCGACGCGCACCATCTCCGGTGAGGGGAGATCCCCGACAAGCGTAAATGAGACGCCGCGGGCGTTCCAGTGCAGCACGTTGGCGACGCCGCGGGCGGCAATCATGCCGGAGACGCCGTCGACCTGCACCTGCTGCGCGTTCGGCGGCGCGCCCTGCGCACCCAGGCTCTCGAACAGCGTGAGCGTGGCCACGCCGTCCGTGAAGGCGAACACTGCGGTCGGCACCTCGTGGAGGGCGACGACGCGCGAGCCGACCAGTTTGTACCCGGCCGGGAGGTACGCCGGAAGTTGCGGCGTGAACCCGACGCGAGATGCGATCTGTTCGATCGCTAGCTTGGCGGGAGGCCGGCGTGTCTCGATCTGCGCGCCCGGCGGCGGGGTGACCTCGAACAATCCCGGGGGAAACGTCGGGTTGATCTGGATGTTGATGAACGCCGACGCCTGGTTGAGGGCGCCGCCCGGGCCGTACCGCTCAAATCTGAGAATGAGGCGCGTCCCCACGTCCACCCAGACTCTGAGACGCGGCCGACCCGGGAAGCGACTCTGGACGTCGATCACGCGCGCGGCCCGGCCCGCGACCTGCTCGACCCCGGCGAAACGCACGGTGTAGTTCTCCGCGATCTGCGGGAGAATCTGCTGCGTCAGCGCTTCTTCGTCGGTTCGGGCCGCCGGCGAGCGGATGATCCGGTTCGTCGCGCGGACGTATGTGGTCTGCGCACCGCCGTCGATCACCACGATCCGGGCCGGCTGATCCCCGACGGCGAGGTACTCGAGCCGCGTCCGGTCGGGCGCTTGATGATATACGCGGACCAGAACCGCCTGCACGCGACCGGCCCACACCGTCGACGTCCGCGTCCCCCGGTAACTCACCCGGCCGAGCGCGGTGGCGGCCGCGCGGAGCCAATCCAAGGCGGCCGCGTCGACTGCCGGCGGAGGCGCGGCGGGTTGGGGCCTCGCCGCAGGCGCGAGGGCGGCGCCGACGAGACTCCACCCCATCACGCCGATCGCCAGAACGGCGATCCGGCGGCGGGCCAGCGCGATCATGTTACGGACGAGGCGACTCCGGGGTGGAGGTATCCGAGGTCACGAACGTCGGTGCCGCCTCGTCTCCGAGCGGCCGGTCAACCGACAACACAAGGTACTCGCGAACGTACGCATCCGTATCGAGGGGCGTCTCCCGGGGCATGAGCCGATCGGCGATCCACGCGGTCGGCAGCCCCAGGATCAACAGCAGGGTCGCGCACGCAAGGGCGATGCGAAACGGCGGACGAACGGCAAACCACGCGAGCGCACCGCGGCGTGGCGCGCGTGCGGTTTCTCGCTGCAACCGCCAGTGCACCCGCTCCGTAAGGCCCTCCGGCATCGCAGGCTCCGGCAACCCGCGCAACATCTGTTGCAGCGTCTGTAGTTCACGGTAGGCGCGGCCGCAGCTCCCGCATACCTCAAGGTGTGCCTCGACCCGCTCGAGGTCGCCTGCGTTCAGCGCGCCGTCGAGATAGGCGGAGAGGCGATCGGTGACGTGCTCGTTCACTCCCGGCTCCTTCTCACCAGATGAGGCCGCAACGCGTGCCGGAGCATCTCCCGGCCCCGGTGCAAGCGCGACCGCACCGTGCCGACCGGACAGCCCACCGCGGCCGCGATCTCATCATACGATAGGCCCTCCACGTCCGCAAGCACGACGGCCGTCTTGAACTCCTCCGGCAGCCGGTCCAGCGCTGCCTGGATCGGCCCGTCCAAGTCGGCGACCTCGGTCAACTGCTGGGGATCGTCGCGTGTGTCGCCGATCAGCGTGACGAGCGCGTCGCCGCTTGGCCCGACCGGCGCATCCAGCGACGTCTCGGGGCGTCGTCCTCGGCGCCGTACCCGGTCGATGTGGGTACGGGTCATGATCCGGTAGACCCAGCGGTCGAAGTACGTCCCCGGTTGATACCGGTCGAACGCGCGGAACGCCTCCACGAGCGCTTCCTGGACCAGATCCTCGGCGTCGTCGGCGTTGCCCGCGAGACGGTACGCGACGCGGTGAATACTCCGCAGGTGGCGATGCAGCAGCTCCTCGAACGCGGCGAGACGGTGGGTACCGCTTCGGTCGGCCGATCCGAACGTCACCCCGGTTCTCCCCGCGAGCCCGTCCAGCGCGAATACCGCGTCACCCATCTCCCGCCCCCTCGGTGCCGCCTTCGCATTATAGCGTCGTCGGGGGGCGGAAAGTTCCCCGTGCGCGCGAGATCAGCGGGTCGGCACCCCTCCGCCGAGGAGCGCCTCGCGAAACGCCTGGACGCACGTCGATGGGGTGATCCCCACGATGAGGTCCCCCGCTTCGAACACGGTGTCGCCGGAGATCACCTCCGCGGCTTCCCCTCGCACCAAGATCGCGAGCGCGCAGTTCGGCGGCAACGAGAGGTCCCGGACGCGCCTGCGCAGGGCCGGCGCGCCAGCCGTCAACGCGACTTCGACCAGTTCGAGGTTGCCGCGGCGGAGGGCGCTCAACGGGATGACGTCGGCGACCTCGACTTCCTGTTCGATCAGGCTGTAGATCAGCTTGGTGGAACTGACCGTTTCGTCGATCCCGAGCAGCTGGAACGTCACCTCGTTCTTGGGATTGTTGATGCGGGCGATCACGCGCTGCACTTGGAACTTCCGTTTCGCCATCTGGCAGATCACGAGGTTGTCTTCGTCGTCGCCCGTGACCGCGGCGACAAGATCGGCCCGCGCGGCGCCCGCCTGTTCGAGGGTGGTCACCTCGCACCCGTCCCCGAGGATGACGCTGTCCCCGAACGTCTCCTGCAGCAGGTCGTACCGCTGACGCGATTTCTCGATCAGGGTCACCTCCTGCCCCGCGGCGTGCAACGCCTTGGTCAGGTAGTACCCGACTTTCCCGCCCCCGGCGACGATCACGTACATCTGGTTACCGGCTCCTTTCCGGCACGGCGCCCGACGACCCCCGCGGCCACGCGCTGGGCGTGCCGCGGACCGCCTGGTAGTCCTCCACGCTACGGTACGGAACGCCGACCAGATAGTCCCGGCACATCCCCGCCCCCAGCAGCGTCGGGCTGATCGTGTCGATGCCGAGCTCGCGGTACGCCTCGGCCCGCAGCGGATCGTAGATCCGCGCGATGACCCGGGGCACCTTGAATCGCACCTTGACGATCTGCGCAGACATGATGTTGGTGTTGTCCCCGTTCGTGGTGGCGGCAAATCCCCCCGCCCGCTCGATTCCGGCCTTGCGCAGCACGTCCTCGTCGATCCCGATCCCGAGGATCATCTTGCCCTTGAACCCTCGGGCAAGCCGTCGGAACGACTCCCGATTCCGGTCGATGACCGCCACCGAATGCCCCTCGGACTCGAGGGCCATCGCCAGCGTTGCGCCGACCCGTCCGCACCCGAGGACAACTACGTGCATCGTCATACGCCCCCTTTGGCTATATGCCCCCGTGTCCCGTTACACCGGACGCAGAGGCGCTTCCTGCCCCTTCCCCGCTTCCCCCGCCGGCGCTCCGTCGGGTGGAGCCGCGGTCGCCCCGATGCTGGTCTCCGCGAGCCGATCGATGATCACCTCACACGGCGCTTGGCGGAGCAGCGACTCGGCCGCGCGCGCCGTCGAGCCCTCGAGCAGCCCGGCGCCCGGCGAGATCCCCATCACGATGAGATCGACGTCGTTGTCCCGCGCGGTCCGCGCGATGCCTTCGCCGGCGTCCCGTGCGCGGACGATCTCTCCTTCGACCTTGAGATCGTGCATCTCCACGATCTGCTTCGCCCGCTCGAGGCTCACGGTCGCCTGTTGCTCCACGTCCGGCAGCGGGACGCCGAGCGAGAGTGTGCGGGGCACCTCGACGATGTAGCTCAGGCGGATCGACGCCTTCTGAAACTGGCCGAGCCGGCTCGCGACTTCCACCGCACGCTCCGAGTAGTACGCCTCGAGAATCGGCACGAGGATCGTGCGCACCGCCCCGACCGAATGGACCGCGCGCGCCACCTCCGGCGAGACCGGACGGGGAACCCGAAGCATCCATAGCAACAGCGCCGCCAGCGCGGCGGCGAACCCAGCCGCGAGGACGGTACCGACGGCGCTCACCTGCAATGCCGCGTTCACGTCGCCCTCCGTCCGCGCCGCAGGTACGCGACGACGAACGAGAGCCGGTAGACGCCGAGCCCCGCGAAACAACCTCCCACGAGGATCGCGGTGAGGTGAACGCCGAGCGGCAGAGTGCGCGCCAGGATCACGATGCCGAGCGCGACCATGAGGACGCTGGACACCGTCCGGTAGCCGTCGGTCCAGGTGAACCGCGGCGCCTCACGCATGGGGCTGCGCCCTCGTGAGCCGGCGGTCGCGCTGGGCCAACGCAATGTCGTACTGCTCGAGCAAGTCGTGCTCCTCGGCGTCCTTGAGAATGGCGCGCTGCTGCTCCTCCCAGTGGTGCTCGATGCTGCCGGTCACGGGCAGCCGCCGACGGCGTCGGTACAGCACGTAGTACGCCAAACACACCAGCACCCACGCCGGACCGGCCACCCGGCCGATCGCGTGCGTCAACACGACCTCGGTCAACGTGAACAGCACGCCGACGAGACCGAGAAACCCGACGATCGGGATCATGACCGTCGTCCCGCCGCGCTGCCACGGGATGTTCACCGGGACGCGGTACGGCCGGGGCGTGTACGGGTCGCGAAACCGAAGGGCGATCAGCGCGACGAACACGAGCGTGTACCCGAGCGTCGCCCCGAACGCGTACATGTTCGCGAGCGCGTTCACCGCGTTCGGCGTCAGGAACGCGAGCAGGGCTTCCAAGAGGCCGATCCCGGAGAAGATGATGATCGCGCGCACCGGCGTGCGATGCTTCGGGTGCACATCGCGCAGCCACGACGATGCGAGGTTGAGGCGGCTCATCGAGTACACCAGCCGGCTCGCCCCCATCACGCCGGCGTTCGCGGAGATCAGCAGGACGACCGCACCGAGGGTCGCGGCGAGCGGCCCGGCAAACGCGCCGACGATCGGCAACCGGCTGCCGAACAGCGCCACCGAGTCACCGACGTCCTTCGCGTAGGCCTGCCACGGCAGAATCCCGAGCGCCGTGATCGAGAAGAACACGGCGAACAGGAACACGCTGCCGATCAGCCCGATCGCGGTCCGGGGGATCACCGTCGCAGGCCGCCGCGTCTCCTGCGCCGCCTGGGAGATCGACTCCAATCCGACGTACGAGATGATCGCCAGCGACGACCCGTACATGAACTGTTTCAGCGTCGGGAACTGGTGCACCCACTGCTGCGCAAGAAGCTCCGGCCGCCACGCGAAGACCAGGCCAATGATGATCAGGCCCGCCTCGACGACGAGGCCGAACACCCCGAGCACCTCATTGAGCAGCGACGACTCGCGCACACCGATCACGTTCACCCACGCGAGCAATACGATCAGGATCGTCGTCTCGCCCGCCCACAGCGGATTGATGTTGACGAACGGACCCAGCGTCATCCTGAAGTCCCGGACCGCGGGGAGAAAGAAGTTCACGTAGCCGGCCGCGAACGTGGCGAACAGCGCGATGTCGATCGTGTAATCGAGCAGCAACGCCGCCCCAGCGACGAACCCCGGCAGGTCGCCGAGTCCCCGGCTCACGAAATACTGCCCCCCGCCCGCCATCGGGTACGCGGAGGTGAGCTCGGTGTACGCGAGCCCGATCATGACGTAGACGAGCCCGGCCGCGGCGAACGCGAGGGGCGCCGCGCCCATCGTTGCCGCGATCACGATCCCGAGCGCCGCGTAGATGTCCGCCCCGACGTCGGCGAAGCCCCACATGAACGAGCCCCACAGCGAGACATCGCGGCGCAGGTGCGGCTCCGGGGCGAGATGGATCTGGGCGGGCGGCGTCCCCGCCACGTCAGCCACGGGGGCTCCCCTGAAGGAGGGACGCGCAGGACGCGGGCCGGGACCCCAGCATCACGGTGCGGCCGCAGCGGCGGGCGGTGTGGGGCGTCGGTTGACCCGACTCATCGCCGCCTCGAGCCCGTCGCGGGCGACGGCGAGCGCCGCCTCGACCGCGCGGGAGACCGCCTCGTCGATCGACGGCCGTTCATCGGGGGCGAACCGCTCCAGGACGAACTCCGCGGGATCGATCCCGGCCGGGGGCCGGCCGATGCCGATCCGCAACCGGGGAAACGCGCCGGTCCCGATCTCGTCGATGATCGACCGGATGCCGTTGTGGCCCCCCGCGCTGTTTCCAGGACGCAGGCGCAGGTGCCCGAAGGGAAGATCGAGGTCGTCGTGTACGATCAGCAGGTCCGCAGGCCGCCGGCGACGGCGGTGGAGCAGATCGCGAACGGCCACGCCGCTCTCGTTCATGAACGTCTCCGGGATTGCGAGCGTGACCGTCGCGGTACCGATGCGCGTCCGGCCGGCCCGGGCCCACCCGTCGTCGTCCAGCCGCACGCCTAAGTCTGCGGCCAGCCGCTCGACGACATCGCGCCCAACGTTGTGACGCGTCCCGCGGTACCGCCGCCCCGGGTTGCCGAGGCCGACGATGAGGATCATCGCACAAGCGTGAAGGGCGCGGCACACGTCCACGCCCTTCCCAACCGACGTCGCATACACACGGCCACGCTACTTCGGCTGCGGCTACTCCTTCTTCTCGGCCTTGGCTGGCTTGGCCTCGGCTGCGGGGGCCGCCTCGCCCTCGGCCGCCGCGGCGCGCCCAACCAACTCCGGTTCGACCGCGGCCTCGCCCTCGGCCACCGCGGGCGCCTCCTCGACTTCCTCCTTGGGCGCCACGACGGCCACGAGGACCTCTTCGGGCGGGGTAAGCACCTCGATGCCCTCCGCCACCTGGATGTCACGGACATGGAGGGCGTCGCCCACACCCAGGCCGGCGACGCTGACCGCGAGCCGATCGGGGATCTGCGTCGGCAGACAGCGGACGGTGACCTCGCGCCGGTGGGCTTCCAGGATCCCGCCGCCCGAGGCCACACCCTCGGGAGTTCCGACAAACACGATCGGGACGTCGACCTCCAGCGCCTCGGTCATGCTGATCTGGTGAAGATCCACGTGCAGGACCTCGCGGCGAAGGTGATGGCGCTGGATCTCGGTGATCATCACGGTATCGGACAGCTCCTCGCCGTCGCGCGCGATCCGAAGATCGATCAGCACGTTCCGGCCGGTCGCGAGCGCACCCAACACATCTTTACGTGCCAGCGACAGCGGCAGCGGCTCACGCGTTCGCCCGTACAGGATCGCCGGAACAAATCCGTCCTGCCGAATCTTCTTGACCGCGTTCTTGCCAACCGCCGAGCGCGTCACCGCGCCGAGGCTGATCCGTTCCATACCTGAACCCTCCCGGTTCCTGCCCCCCGCTCCGGTGTGCCACGCCCGAACACACGATCGCACGCGCGGGAATCTCTACGACGGCCCATTATAACACCCCCGCGGGAAGCCGACAACGGGACATCAAGTCGCGGGCGACGCCGCCGCGCCGTCGACGCGGACGAATTCCACGGCGGCCTCGCGAAGCAGCTGCTCCGCGAGCGCGTCGGGATACGGTTCCTGGTAGACGATGCGGAGGATCCCGGAGTTGACGATCATCTTCGCGCACGTGAGACACGGCTGATGGGTGGAATAGATCGTGCCGCCGGCGATCCCCACACCGTGATACGCGGCCTGGATGATCGCATTTTGCTCCGCGTGCAGGCAGAGGCAGCTATCGAGCGCGGTCCCCGCCGCGGCGCCGGACCGGCACCGCTCGCACCCGCCGTCGCCGCAGTTCTTCATGCCGCGGGGCGTATCATTGTACCCGGTGCTCAGCACCATCCGATCCTTGACGATCACCGCGCCGACACGCCGGCGGACACACGTCGAGCGCGTCGCGGCGAGGCGCGCCAGACTCATGAAGTACTCGTCCCAGGAGGGCCGGGCCGTCATCTGCGAACCACTCGTCACCGCGTGCCGTAGAGTCGGTCCCCGGCGTCGCCGAGACCGGGAATGATGTACCCGTGATCGTTGAGGTGCTGGTCCACCGCGGCGGTGTAGATGTCCACGTCTGGGTGTGTGGCGTGGACGCGTTCGATGCCCTCGGGCGCCGCGATCAACACCATCAACCGGATGGTCCGCGCCCCTTGCTCGCGGAGCAGGCGGATCGATTCCACGGCCGATCCGCCGGTCGCCAGCATCGGATCCACCACCAGCACCTGCCGGGCGTCGATGTCCGCCGGCAGCTTGCAATAGTAGGTGTGGGGATCGAGCGTGGCGGGATCTCGATAGATCCCGATGTGCCCCACCCGGGCGGTCGGCATCAGCCGCAGTACGCCGGCCTCCATCGCGAGTCCCGCGCGCAAAATGGGAACCACCGCGATCTCCTGGCCGGCGACGGTCGCCCCTCGGGCCACGCCGACCGGGGTGCGCACCTCGACAGCGCGAAGCGGGAGGTCGTTCGTGGCCTCGAAGGCCATGAGCATCGCGATCTCCTCAACGAGCTCACGGAACTCTTTGTGGCCGGTACGCGCGTCTCGCAGGATGGTCAGCTTGTGTTGGATCAGCGGATGGTCGAACACCCGCACCTGGCCCATACGATCACCCCGCGCTCCGGACGGCGTCTCGCAGGGGATTCGCGTTGCGCCTCTTCACACCCTGTGGAGGAGGACGCCGATTCTGGTCCGTGGGGGGACCAACCCCACGGCAGATCGCGGACGGCGGACGTCCGGTCCTGCGTGCGGGAGGCGCGCTCTCTGCCCGAGCCGAGGGAGGCGCCGGCGGAACGCACGCTCACGCCGCGAGGATCGCCTACCCGGCCACCTCCACCGGCTCCGGGTAAATCGGAAACGACGCGCACAGCTCGCGCACCTCGCCCCGCACGCGCCCGGTCACCGCGGCGTCGTCCGGCGCGGAGAGCACCGTGTCGATCCAGGCGCCGATGGTGCGCATCTCCTGCACCCCCATGCCGCGGGTCGTCATCGCGGGCGTGCCGATCCGGATGCCGCTAGTCGTCATCGGCTTCTGCGGATCGAACGGGATCATGTTCTTGTTCACGACGATGTGCGCGGCATCCAACAGCTGTTCCGCCTTCCGGCCGGTCAGCGCCTTGCTCCGCACGTCGACCAGCACCAAATGATTGTCGGTGCCGCCCGAGACGACGTGGTAGCCGCGTCGCAGCATTTCTTCCGCGAGTGCCCGCGCATTCTCGACGATGCGCGAGGCGTACGCGCGGAACTGCGGGGCGGCGGCCTCCTTGAAACAGACCGCCTTCGCGGCGACGCAGTGCATCAGCGGACCGCCTTGGGTCCCCGGGAACACCGCCTTGTCGATCGCCTGCGCATGCTGCGCGCGGCAGAGGATCATGCCGCCGCGGGGCCCGCGCAGCGTCTTGTGCGTGGTCGAGGTGACGACGTCGGCGTATCGCACCGGGTCCGGATGCGCCCCGCCGGCGACAAGCCCGGCGAAGTGTGCCATGTCCACCATCATCACCGCGCCCACCTCGTCGCAGATCGCTCGAATACGCGGGAAGTCGAACACCCGCGCGTAGGCGGTGGCGCCCGACACGATGACCCGGGGCCGGTGCTCGCGGGCCAGCCGCGCGAGCTCGTCATAGTCGATCTGCTCGGTGTCCTGACGGACGCCGTACGGGATCACCCGGTAGAGCTGTCCGGAGAAGTTGACCGGGCTGCCGTGCGTGAGGTGCCCGCCGTGCGCGAGGTTCATCGCCAGGATCGGATCGCCGGGTTTGATCAACCCGAAGTACGCGGCCATGTTGGCCTGCGCCCCCGCATGCGGTTGGACATTGGCGTGTTCGGCCCCGAACAGGGCTTTGGCCCGGTCGATCGCGAGACGCTCGGCGATGTCGACGAACTCGCAGCCGCCGTAGTACCGCTTGCCCGGATACCCCTCCGCGTACTTGTTGGTCATCACGCTGCCAAGAGCCTCAAGCACCGCCCGGCTGGCGTAGTTCTCAGACGCGATGAGATTCACGTAGAACCGCTGGCGCTCGATATCGTCATCGATCGCGGCGGCAATCTCGGGGTCGGTACGCCGGAGATCTTCCACAACACGTCCTCCTTGGGGCCGCGCGATCCGAGGCGCGACCGCTCCTCTGTTCCGCCGGAACCCGGACGACCCCTGCGGGACGCGGCCCGGCCTTCCTTGAATCATACCCGCAAGCCGGACGCCACAGCGGCTCCCGCGGACGTCGGGCCTCCCGCGTCTATGCGCCTGCTCGCACGATCTCGCCGAGGATCTCCCGCAGCGCATCCTCGCCGATCGCGCCGACACGCACGATCCTCGGCGGCGTCTCCGTGACGTCCACGACCGTGGAAGGGCGCGCGGCGGCGCACCGGCCCCCGTCGAGGATCAGATCGACCGCGGCGCCGAGGTCCAGGGCCACCTCGATCGCCGTCACGGGCGCCGGCCGGCCGTGGGCGTTCGCGCTCGTGCCGACAAGCGGCGCCCCGACCACGCGACACAACCCGATCGCCAACGGGGCCCGCGGCTGACGGACGCCGATCGTGTCGCCGCCCCCGGTGAGGGCCGCGGGCAGATACGGTGCCCGGCGGGACACAATCGTCAGCGCGCCGGGCCAGAAGCGGTCGGCGAGACGCAGCGCGGTACCGGGGAGCACCTCGGTCACCGCGCGCCATTGCTGTCGATCCGCCACCAGCACGGGCAGCGGGTCCACGGGCGGCCTGCCCTTCGCGGCGAACACGCGGGCGACCGCCGCCGCGTTCGTCGCCACGGCGCCGAGCGCATAGTACGTGTCGGTCGGGAACGCGACGAGCCCGCCCTCGAGAAGCGTTCTCAGGGCCTCCGGGGGCACATCGGCGGTTCCCGCATCAACGCCCAGAATTCGCATGTTCTCGGCCCCTTTCGGCCAGCACCACGCGATCGGCTCCCGCGTAGTCGCGCACGATCGTCGGTGCGGTATAGCCGCCTGCCTCGACGATCAAGGCGGCAACGGCGCGCGCCTGATCATCCACCGCGGCCACTTCGAGCGCGAGCACTCCGCCCGCGCGCAGGTACCGCAGGCTTCCGACCACGATCTGGCGGTGGACGACGAGCCCGTCGGGCCCGCCGTCGAGCGCCGCCATGGGCTCGTGCGCGCGAATCTCTACGGGCAGCCCCGCCACTTGCGCCGTGGGAATGTAGGGAGGGTTGGACACGATCGCGTCCACGGTGCCCGGAGGCACACGCCCCTGGAGCGGCGCGGTACCCGCCCCGGCAGCCCACACGATCCGGTCGCCGGTCCCGGCACGCGCCGCGTTTCGCCGGGCCACCGCGAGAGCGCCGGGGGAGACGTCGGTGGCGATGACACGCAGCGTCGGGAGCCCCTGCGCCAGCGCGATCGCGATCGCACCGCTGCCGGTCCCGATATCGACCGCGAGCGGCGCCGCCCGTCCGCGCAACGCGTCGCGCGCGACCTCCACGAGCCGCTCGGTCTCTGGCCGCGGGATCAGCACGCGCTCGTCCACGAGCAGGTCGATCCCGAAGAACTCGCGGTGTCCCACCAGGTACGCGGTGGGGCACCCCGCCGCCCGCCGGTCGATCAACGCGGCGTACGCCCGTGCGCACTGAGGCCGCAGCGCGCCGTCGGGCCGCGCAAACAACTCCTCCCGGCTGAGGCGGGCGGCATGCCGCAGGAGCACCTCGGCCTCGAGACGCACCTCGGCCGGAGCAACGCCGGCCGCGCGCAGCCGCGCCTCGGCCCACGCCCAGGCCGCCTGTCTCGTGCGCGGCGCGCGTGCCGATCCGGCCTGGACTGCCCCGGGGCGCGCGGACGACTCCTCGCTCACGTGGTCGCGGACGTCAGGCTCTCCAACCGATCGGACGCCGCCAGGGCCTCGATCAGCTCGTCGAGATCGCCGTCCAGTACGCTCGGCAGGTCATGCACGGTCTTGCCGATCCGATGGTCGGTCACGCGATCTTGGGGGAAGTTGTAGGTCCGGATCTTCTCGCTGCGCTCGCCGCTGCCAACCTGCCGTCGCCTGGCCGCGTCGATCTCCGCCTTCTGCTGCTCGATCGCCCGCTCCAACAGGTGGGCGCGTAGGATCCGCATCGCCTTCTCACGATTCTGATGCTGAGAGCGCTCGTCCTGGCACGCGATCACGATCCCGGTCGGCAGGTGCGTGATCCGCACCGCAGTCTCGACCTTGTTCACGTTCTGACCGCCCGCCCCGCCTGCGCGGTACGTGTCGATCTGCAACTCGTCGGGACGGATGATCACGTCGACCTCTTCGGCCTCCGGAAGGACGGCGACCGTGGCGGTCGAGGTGTGAATCCGGCCGCTCGCCTCCGTCGCCGGGACCCGCTGCACGCGGTGGACGCCACTCTCGTATTTCAACCGGCTGTACGCCCCCCGCCCCTGCACCCCGACGACGACCTCCTTGAACCCGCCGAGCCCGGTGGGGCTCCCAGACAGTACCTCGGAGCTCCAGCCGTGCCGTTCCGCGTACCGAGCGTACATTCGGAAGAGGTCGCCGGCGAACAACGCCGCTTCGTCGCCCCCCGTCCCCGCCCGGATTTCGATGATGACGTTGCGCTCGTCGCGGGGATCGCGCGGAACCAAGAGCGCCTCGATCTCGCGCCCGAGCGCCTGCTGCCGCGCGACGAGCGTGTTGCGCTCCGTTTCGGCAAGTGCCCGCAGCTCCGCGTCGCCTTCCGCGCGCGCCAGCTCGGCGGCTTCCTCGGCTTCCCGCACGACACGGCGATATTCGTCGTACGCGGCCATCAGGTCGCGAAGCGCCGCGTGTTCCCGGGCAAGCTGCTGGTACTGCGCGGGCTCGCCGAACACCGCCGGATCCGCCAGCCGCTGGGTGAGTTCGTTGTAGCGCGTTTCGATGGTGACCAATTTGCTGAGCAGCTCTGGGCGCACCGCGGCCGCCTCCCTGAAGACTGCCTTGATTATAGCATCGGACCGGCGGGTCCCCGGCTGCTCACCACACCGCGGGCGCGGCGGCGGCCTCGGCCTCGGCGACCCGGCGCAACGCCAGGATCGCCACCTCGATCTGCGCGTCGTCAGGCTCGCGCGTCGTCAGGCGTTGCAGCCACATCCCGGGTGCGACAAGCGCACGCAAGACCGCCCACCGGCGCGCCCCCCGGATGATCTCGTAGCTGAGTCCGGCGATCAACGGCAGCAACAGCAGCCGCTCCGCGAGGCGGACGCCGAGCGGCGGCCGACCGAGGAACGCAAACACGATGATGGACGCGAGCAACACGACCAGCACGAAACTCGTGCCGCAGCGCGGATGAAACCGGCTGCACGCGCGCGCCGACGGGACGTCCAGGCTCAGGCCACGCTCGAACGCGTTCACGACCTTGTGCTCCGCGCCATGATACGCATAGACCCGACCGAGCCCCGACATGTGCCCGATCGCCGCGACGTACCCCACCACAAGCGCGATGCGCAAGATGCCTTCCGCCAGGTTGAACAGAACCGGGGAGGAGACATACGGCTCCGCCGCCCGCGCGAGCAGCGTCGGCGCCACGAAGAACAGCCCGAGCGAGACCCCGAGGCCAATCCCGACGGCGACCCCCACGTCGCGGCCGGTGAGCGGGCGCTGCGCGCCGCCGTCGACGGTGGCGTTCGCAGAAACCAGAATGGCACCCGCGCCGAGCACCACGGCATCGTACAGCACTGCGATGCCCCGCAGAACCGGTAGGCGCAGCCACCGTGCGGCGAGGAGCAGGGACGACGCGCGCCGGGTCGCGACCGCGAGCGCGCCGGACGGCTGGCGTGTCGCAACCGACACGTATCGGGGGGAGCGCATCATCACCCCCTCGATCACCGCCTGGCCGCCGATCGTCAGGGACGCCATGGACACCGCGGGCGGGGGTGTCCGCCCCCGCCCGACCCACACGGATATCGCTCCGAGAACTTAGATCTGAAGGCCGTACTTCTTGGCAAATTTCTGCACGCGCCCCTCGGAGTCGACGAACTTCCGTTGTCCCGTATAGAATGGGTGGCACTTCGAGCAGATCTCCACCCGGATGTTCTCCCTCGTCGAACCCGTGGTGAATGTCTCGCCACACGCGCACGTCACCGTCGTCTGACGATATTGCGGATGAATGCCCTTCTTCATGGGGGGTCTCCCTCGGACGCCGCCGCGGCGTCAGTGCCCTGCGGCGGAACGCGTCACAACAGCCGAAAGTATACCACACCCCTCGCGACCAAGCAAACACCGGGCCTGTGAGTCATGAGGGTGCCGCGAGTCGGCGCGGCGTCGCAGGGCCAGCCTAGTTCAGGTACCCGGTCGGGTCGACCGCGACCCCGTCTCGCCGGACTTCGAAGAAGAGGTGCGGACCAGTACTCCACCCGCTGTTCCCGATGTGCCCGATGAGTTGTCCCTGCGCCACCGTCTGCCCGGGCGACACCACGGCGGACGACAGATGAGAGTAGGTGGTCTCGAGACCGTCGCCGTGGTCTAGCACGATCATCTGGCCGTATCCGGACTTCCAGCCCACGAACCGCACGACGCCGCTCCGCGCCGCCAGCACAGGCGATCCCCAGCGCGTCGCGATGTCGAGGCCGGTGTGGAACTCTCGGGTTCGAAAGATCGGATGGATGCGCCACCCGAACCGGGACGTGATCGTGCCGGACGCCGGCCACGACAACTGCGATCGCCGCGCCTGGATTTGCTGCGCTGTCGACAGAGGCTCGCCGCTCGACCCGGCCGAACCGGGACGTGGCGCGGCGGGGCCGGTCGCGGTGCGCACCGTCGGCGCACTTCCCTCCGCCGGAACGATCAACACGCGCCCCAGGTGCAGCGTCTCGCGCGGGACAAGTTGATTCGCCGCGGCCAACGCGCTCACGCTCACTCCCGCGCTCGCGGCGATATCCCAGAGCGTGTCCCCGGGCACGACCGTGTGCGTCACAGGCTGCGGCGGGGCCGCGGCACGACGGACGTCCCCGACGCCCGGGGTATCGGCCGGCGGGAGCACGAGCACCTGACCGGGATGGAGCAACGCTCCTGGAACAAGATGGTTCACGGCGAGCAGCGCCGCAACGTCGACACCCGCCATGCGCGCGACGTCCCAGGGTGTGTCGCCTGCGACGACCGTGTGCGCCAGCGGCGGTGGGGACACCGGCATCGGAAGGGCGACCGGCCGGAGGTGCACGACGATCACGGGGTGGGTCTGCACCCTCGTCTGTGTCGGGGCAGACAGCGTTGGCGCAGAGTGACTCCGCGCCAAGAGACTCCCCGGGAGCAGGCTCGGCACGATTGCGAGCGTGACGGCGAGCAGCACGATGGCAGGCGCAAACCGACTGAACCGGGTCATCAGCCCTCCTGCGGCACACGGGACCCTTGAGATTGTAGCGTGGGATCGCTGGGTCGAAGTAACAGCGTCCGCTTGAGCGTGTCGAACGGGTGCGGCGTGTGTATTTTCTAGCCTGACTGGCGCTTCGGTGCGGGCACTGCGACTCCCTTCCTGTGCACTCGGCGTCGGCCTGGCCGTCAACTGTCTTCTGTGCGCAGCCCGGATGTCGTTCGATCTCCTTCGTTCTCGCCGTCTCGCGGCCCTGAGGTGAGCGCCCGGTCGACGATCGTCGCGTGCGTGAGTCAGGGCTGGCCGACGCGTCGTCGGATGGAGCACCCGCGAGGCGGCGGCCGATGGAACCCGCCGGCGGCGCGGTGCGCTCGGTTCATCGCGCCGCCCGCGATCGCGTGTGCGTGGCGCAACGCACGGGCGCGGACAGCGAACGTAAGGGCCACCCGTGCCAGGTGGCCCTCAGTGCGCTCAGACGACACGAAGCGACGCGCCGTCGCCTACGCGTCCGCCTCGCTGTTCTTGATGATCGAGCGCAGGAAGGCTTGGTTGTTGGGCGTCTTGCGCAGGCGGTCGAGGATCAACTCCGTCATCGCGACCGTGTCGAGCGTCTCGAGGCTCTTCCGCAGGACCCAGACCTTCCGCAGTTCCTCCTCGGACAGGAGCAGCTCCTCCCGCCGCGTCCCGGAGAGCTTGATGTCGATCGCAGGGAACGTCCGCCGTTCCTGGAGCTTCCGGTTGAGATGGAGCTCCATGTTGCCGGTGCCTTTGAACTCCTCATAGATCACGTCGTCCATCCGGCTGCCGGTATCAATCAGCGCGGTGGCAACGATCGTGATGCTGCCCCCCTCCTCGATCTTGCGGGCCGCGCCGAAGAAACGCTTCGGCCGGTGCAGCGCGGCTGGATCGAGACCGCCGGACAGCGTACGCCCGCTCGGCGGGATCACGAGGTTGTTAGCGCGCGAGAACCGGGTCAGGCTGTCGAGCAGCACGACCACGTCGCGGCCGCCCTCCACCAGGCGCTTCGCGCGCTCAAGCACCAGGTCTGCAACCTGCACGTGTTCTTCCGGCGGCCGATCGAAGGTCGAGGCCACGACCTCCGCCTCGACCGACCGCCGCATATCGGTAACCTCCTCAGGCCGCTCGTCGAGGAGCAGAACCATCAGGTAGATCTCCTGATGGTTCTGCACGATGCTCTGACCGATCTTCTTGAGCAGCGTCGTCTTGCCGGCCTTGGGCGGAGACACCAGCATCGCCCGCTGTCCCTTGCCAATCGGCGAGAACAGGTCGACGATGCGCACCGTCAGGTCGCTCTGGGGCAGCTCCAGCTTGAGCCGCTCGTGTGGGAACACCGGCGTGAGCTTCTCGAAGTCGGGCCGCGACCGGGCCTGTTCGGGATCGAGACCGTTCACGGCCTCGACGCGCAGGAGCGCGTAGTACTTTTCGTTGTCCTTCGGCGCCCGGACCTGACCCAGCACCTCGTCTCCGACGCGGAGTCCGAACCGCTTGATCTGGGACGGCGACACGTAGATGTCCTCGGACCCCGGCAGGTAGCCGCTCGTCCGCAGGAAGCCATACCCTTCCTGCATGATCTCGAGGATGCCGGAGCGGAACATCAACCCGCTCTGTTCGGTCTGGGCCTGCAAGATTTTCATGATCAACTCTTGCTTCCGGTAACGCCGGAAATTCGGGATGTTGAGATCTTTGGCCACATCCTGGAGCTCGTTGAGACTCTTGGTGTCGAGCTCAGCGATCGCCACGCCGTGCCACCTCCGTTGTGGTCGCCCCCATGGGAAGGAGGCTCGCGAACGTGTCCACGACGCTCACTGACCTGTTGCCTCGATGTAGCCGGCCCGACCCCTCGGCCCGGTCAGCAGCATGACCACCTGATCGTTGGGTTTCAGATCACCCGCGGCCGCCGGCTTCCCGTTTCGGTAGATCGCGACCGAGGGCGTGAGCGCGTAGCTTGTGACCGTCTTGTTGATGCTGCTGACCGTCACGTTGGACCCGGTGACGCTCACGAACGTGCCTTTAACGTAGTTGAACTTGTTGAGCGAATCCATCACCGCGGCCAACGCACCCGCCGCGTCCCCGCGCGTGGTCGGCTGGGCCGGGCGCCAGCCCCCGTCCGGAAGCAACGGCATGATCTTGTGGTCGATCGCCACCGCCACGTAGCCATGCAGCGGCGCCGGCACGTCACCCGCATCCTTGAAGGACAGCGACGCTTGGGCCTTCTGGGTCGCCTCGCCCTGCAGCCCCATCGCCCGGACCAGCAGCGCCGCAAACTCCGCGCGCGTCACCTGGGCGTTCGGCCGGAACGTGTTGTCCGGAAACGTGGTCAACAACCCCTTCTGGAAGTCCAGGTTCACCTGCACGGGGTGATCCTTCAGCGGGAACAGCGCGCTCAGCGTGTACGTCCCGGGCGGAACCGAGTGGCTGTCCTGATCCCGCTGCAACCAGCGCGTCGTGAAGGAAAACGCGTGCCCCCCGGCCAGGGTCAGCGACGTCGGGGTCTGCACGAACGTCTGACCGAGCGACCAGCGCGCGAGTTCATCGCTGCCGCGTTTGATGATGAAATCGTAATTCTGTGTGGACGGAAACTGGAACACGGCGTCGCTCTTGCCGGTGTTCGCGATCGTGAACGTGAGATCGACGGGGTCGTCGACCCCGTACACCGCCTTGTCGGTCGTGAGGGTGTAGGTGATGTCGCCATCTTTGACTTGGGCGTTCTGGGCCGAGGCTGCGCCGGTGTTGAGCAACGCCGCGATCGCGGGCCGGACGCTCTCGGGGATATCGTTCAGGTCTTTGTAGTTGGGGATTGTCCCGGTCCCCTGGACGTTCAGGCCCGCGGCCAGCGCTTCAACCGCCTGCAGCCGCGTGATCGGCTGGTCCGGCTTGAAGGTGCCGTCGGACCCGCCGGTCATCACGCCGGTCACACCCACTTTGATGATCGCCTGCTGATACGGGCTGCCGCCGATGTCCGAGAAAAGCGCGGCCGCCTGCGCCGCGGCGGTCAGCAGCACGGCCGACGCAACGGCCATGAACGCCGCGAAGACCGTGCGGACTCGTTGTGTCATGAGCGTGACCTCCTCATTCATGTTGCCTCGTGTTCGTCTTGAATACGTATTATATCCTCGACCCGCGGCGGCGGGTCACTTTCGCATAACCGCAATCGACACGCGGGCGGCAACGTTTCTTAGGGGGCACCACGCGCTAACGGCCGGTTGGGGAAACAGACGAGACATCACCGGAAGGGATGCCTACACAGGCGGGCCGTACGCTCGTCCGGGGCCTCCGCAGACTCAGAACAGACGCCACCCGAGCACACACGACCTGGGCGGATATATGACCGTGAATCATGCGGAATGGACCATCAACCTCGGGCGCGGTATTCTCCGCGACACTCTATTTTCCTTCTTCCCGCATCTGTCTTCTCCCTCGAACCCGTCCGATCAGTCGTCACGGTCCCGGCAAACGCTCAATCACGCACTTCACAACCCGCCAGGGGACCCAGCAGCGTCTTGCGCCTTTTGACGGACAAGAGGTAGGCAACACAGGAGCAACCGGAACCACTGACAGTATACTACCTCTGTGCAGCGGGTTCAAACGACTTCGGGTCTCGGACCGGCCTGCGCGGACTGGCGCAACGCTGATTGGGATCGCGCCGAGCGCACCCTATCCCGCGGGACAGGTTATCTTTGGTAATGTTGCGCGGTCGCGGCGCACTGCCCACGTTCTTTTCACCATGCATCGTTCGTCGCTCGAGCGTGTGATGACGGTCCAAGACGGCACCAAGCGGACCGCGTCGATGGCACCGCCGCTGCTGAAGCACTCGATCCGGCACGCGGATCGGTGACCTCCGACCTGCGCCCACCGGCTGTGACGTGGCATCCTCGGACGGCCGGCGGCCGAGCGCGTTACATACGCTCCACGGCGGCGACCCCCGCCAGGTCGAGCGTGTTCCTGAGCGCCCGTCGGACCGCGTCGACCAACACCAGGCGCGCCCCGGTGAGCACCGGGTCGTCGGTCAGCACACGGCACTGTCCGTAGAACACGTGGAACGCCTCCGCCAGTTCACGCGCGTACGCGCACAGGCGCTGTGGCTCGCGCCGCATGCCGGCGGCGTACACGACCTCGGGCAACGTGACCACCCGCTTCGCGAGGGCCCACTCCTCGGGTGCGGCGAGCCGCCCGAGGTCGGCTGTCTCGGGCGACGACGCCGGCACACCGAGACGCTCGGCCTCGCGCAGGATGCTGCAGATCCTGGCATGAGCGTACTGCACATAGTACACCGGGTTCTCGGACGACTGCCGGCGCGCCAACGCGAAGTCGAAGTCCATCGGGGCGGACGGACTCGCCATGATGAAGAAGAAGCGGGCCGCGTCCTTTCCAACGGCCTCGATGAGTTCACGCAGCGTCACGAACTCTCCGCTGCGCTTGCTCATCCGCACGGCCTCGCCCTCGTTGCGCAACCGGACGTGCTGGTACAGGATCACCTCCAGCGCGGTCGGGTCGTGCCCAAACGCCTCGACGCCCCCCCGCACCCGCGCGACGTCACCGATGTGATCCACACCCCACACGTCAATCAGATGCTCGAATCCCCGCGCGAACTTGTCCAGATGGTAGGGAATGTCCGCCGCGAAATACGTCGGACGGCCGTCGCGACGCACGATCACGCGATCCTTGTCATCCCCGAATCGCGTCGCCCGAAACCACAGCGCCTCGTCCTGCGCGTAGACCAGGTCGCGCTCTCGCAGGGCGTCGAGGCACCGCTTGACGTCGCCGCGCTCGTAGAGCGTCCGCTCGCTGAACCACGTGTCGAACGTGAGCCCAAACGCTGCCAGGGTATCCCGGATCTCGTCGACCATCATACGGAGGGCACGATCCTGGATCCGAGCGAGACGGTCTGCCTCTCCTGCGTCCGCGAGTCCGGGGCCCTCGACCTCGAGGATCCGGCGCGCAATCTCGCCGACGTACGCCCCCTGGTAGCCGTCGGCGGGAAACTCGGCGGACCGCCCCACCAGTTCCAGGTAACGGGCCTCAACGGAGCGGGCAAGCGTCTCGACCTGCCCCCCGTAGTCGTTGACATAGTACTCGCGAGACACGGCGTATCCGAGCGCCTCGAGCAGTCGGGCGATAGTTTCACCGACCGCACCGTTCCGTCCAGTGCCCACGTGCAGGGGCCCCGTCGGGTTGGCGCTCACGTATTCCACCAGGACGCGGCGCCCGCCGCCCTCGTCCGAACCGCCGAAGCGGTGGTCTTCGGCGTGCGCCCGCCGGAGCCAGCCGTGCACGAACCCGGGGGCGAGAAAGAGGTTCAGGAAGCCTGGGCCGGCAAGCTCCGCGCGGACCAGATGGTCTGACGGTACGCCGAGATGGCGAAGCACGGCCTCACCGACGCTCCGCGGGGGCCGCCCGGCGATCTTCGCCAGCACCAACGCAACGTTCGTCGCGTAGTCGCCGTGGCGGGAATCCCGGGGGGGCTCGACCTCAAACGCGGGCAGCGGCTCCGGCAACGGCGGCAGGTCGCCGGAGGCAGCGGCGCGCCCAACCGCCGACGCGATGAGCGCACGAAGCTCTCGCGTGATCACGCCGCTACCGCCCCATCCTCTTCACGGTGCGCCGCGGACGCCGGATGACCGGCGACCCGGCTCTACAGCCGGACGACACCGATCCGGGAGGGATCTTGAATGTGAATCGTGTCCACGAACCGGATCTCCCGCGTGCCCGAGGTCATGACGAGCGAATGGGTGCGCGCGCCGCCGCCAAACAGGCGTACGCCACGGAAGAGATCGCCGTCCGTGATCCCGGTCGCGGCAAAGATGAGGTTCTCGCCGCGCACCAACTCGTCGGTCCGGAAAATCCGGTCGGGATCGCTGACCCCCATGGCCCGCGTGCGCTCCCGCTCCGCGTCGTTTCGGTACCATAACCGCCCCTGGATCTCGCCCCCGAGGCATCGGAGGGCCGCGGCCGCCAGCACTCCCTCCGGCGCCCCGCCGATCCCCATGACCGCGTGGACCCCCGTACCGGACACGGCGACCGAGATCGCGGGGGCGACGTCGCCGTCCGAGATAAGCTTGATGCGGGCGCCGGCGCGGCGCACCGCCGCGATCAAGTCGGCGTGCCGCGGGCGGTCCAGGATCACCACGGTGACGTCGGTGACCTTGCGTCCGAGGGCCTCAGCGAGGACTCCGAGGTTGCGCTCCGGCGGCCAGCGGAGATCGACCTTGCCGGCAGCCTGAGGGGGCACGATCAGCTTTTCCATATAAATGTCCGGCGCGTGCAGGATGTCCCCGCGCTTGGCCAGCGCCAGGACGGCGATGGAGTTGGGGAGCCCCTTCGCCACGAGATTGGTGCCCTCCACCGGGTCGACCGCGATGTCGACCGCGAACCCGTCACCGGTTCCGACCTCCTCGCCGATGTAGAGCATCGGGGCCTCGTCGCGCTCGCCTTCCCCGATCACGATGCGGCCGTGGATCGGCAGGCGACCGAGCACCCCGCGCATCGCCGTCACGGCCGCTTGGTCCGCGCCCTCGTTGTCGCCCTCCCCCATGTGGTGGGCGGCGGCCAACGCCGCGGCCTCGGTGACGGTGACGACGTCGATCGCGAGCGTTCGTTCCTCCATCGCCCCTCCCTTCCCGGCCGCGGGGTCTGCTCCCGGCTCGAGGCCCTAGCGAGGTTCGGCAGGCCGCTCGGTCAGGCCCACGGGAATCTTCCGCGCGGCGTGGTCGCGCACCACCGTGAGCGTGACCGTGCCGCCGATCTTCTTGGTGACGATCTCCCGCACAAAGTCGTTCCAGCTCGCGATCGGACTGCCGTCGACCGCGGTGATGATATCCCCGGCCTGCACGCCGGCCTTCGCCGCGGGCGACGACGGCTCGACATTGCGCACAACGACGCCGTGATCCGCGCCGAGGTTGTACGCCTTCGACATCTGCTCGTCGACTTCGCCCCCGTAGTCCACGCCCACCCAGGGGCGGATAATGCGGCCCTGCGCGATCAGCTGCTCCATCTCGACCCGGGCCACGTCGCTCGGGATCGCGAACCCGATCCCCTGCGCGTTGGGGATGATCGCGGTGTTGATCCCGATCACCCGGCCTCCGCTGTCCACGAGCGCCCCGCCGCTGTTCCCCGGGTTGATCTGCGCCGAGGTTTGGATCAGGTTCTCCACGATCAGGTTGGGAAGCTGAATGTTGCGGTTAAGAGCGCTGACCACGCCGGTGGTGACGGTGCTGCCGAGGCCGAACGGGTTGCCGATCGCGATCGCGAGCTGGCCGACCTGGAGCGCGCCGCTCGTGCCGAGCGCCGCGGCGGGGAGCGGTTCCGGAGCATCCACCTTGATCACGGCGAGATCGGCGAACGGGTCCGTTCCCACGATCTTGCCGGTGAGCGTCTTCCCGCCGGCCAGCGTGACCTTGATCGTTGCCGCGCCCTGCACGACGTGGTTGTTCGTGAGGATGTACCCGTTCGCGCGCACGATCACGCCAGAACCGGCGCCCTGCGACGGGAACACGCCGAACATCGTCTGAACCTGCGATTCGGTGTTGATGTTGACGACCGAGGGCCGGACCAGCTTGACGACGTTGATCACTACGGACTCATCCGGCGTCAGCGTCGATCCGCGCGTCGGTGGCTGCACCGGCACGATCGGCACGGCGGGCGTGAGCGCTGGGGCCGAAGCCGACGGGCCGGGTGTCGCCGGCGGTGTCGGCGGCGTGGGCGCCGGCGCTGGGGCCACCGGGGACGAAAACAGCGGATGCACGTTCAGGTAGTCGGGCAGCACCACGCCCCCCAACAGGGCTCCCGCAACCACCGCGGCAAGAACCAGCGCCACCGCGGTTGAGTACGCCGGACCGCCACGTTCGCGCGGACCGGGGGGCTGCATCGCCATCGCCACGATCCCTCCCTGCACGTTCGATGCCTCCCAATTATAACACCCCCGTTGTTGCGCGGCCGGGCGCGTTTGCTCGGCTGAGGGGGCGTGCGGTATAATCGAGTGGCCTTGAGACACCCTCATGTGATTGCTCATCCCATGACGCGTCCGCTGACGCGGTCCCTGCGTTGCTAGACTGGCTCAGTCGACCCAAGCACGCCGCGTCCGAACGGCGCGACATGCCGGCAGGGCTGTGGATCAAATGCCCCCGCTGCGCCAACCTTGTCTATCGGAAGGAGTTGGAGCGCAACCTGCGCGTCTGCCCGCGGTGCGGCTTTCACCATCGCCTTTCGGCGGTAGACCGGCTGGCCCTCGTGCTCGACCGCGGCTCGTTCATCGAGACCGACGCGGAGCTGGTACCCGGGGACCCGTTGGGCTTCGTCGACGAGAAGCCCTACCCCGAGCGGGTCGAAGAATATCGTCGGAAGACCGGCCAGGCGGAAGCAATCCTCACGGGAACCGGTGCGATCGAAGGCGCGCGGACGGTGGTCGGCGCGATGGAGTTCGGGTTCATGGGAGGCAGCTTGGGCTCCGTTGTCGGCGAGAAGATCGCCCGCGCCGCGGAGCGTGCGCACGACCACCGGTGGCCGTTCGTCCTGTTTGTGGCCTCGGGCGGCGCGCGCATGCAAGAAGGCACGCTGTCGCTGCTGCAAATGGCGAAGACCAGCGTGGCGTTAGCCCGACTCGCGGACGCGGGCGTCGCATTCGTCACGGTGTTGTGCGATCCGACGACCGGCGGCGTCGCCGCGAGCTTCGCGTTCCAGGGCGACGTGATCGTCGCCGAGCCGGGCGCGTTGATCGGCTTTGCGGGCCCTCGGGTCATCGAGCAGACGATCAGGCAAAAGCTGCCGGAAGGATTCCAGACCGCCGAGTTCCTGCTCGAACACGGGTTCCTCGACGCGATTGTGTCGAGGGGCGAGCTGCGGGCCGCGCTCGCGCGCCTCCTCAGGTTGACGAACGCACCGTTGGACCCAGCGATGGTCGGGGCGAGTGCGCAGGGATGGGCGGTCGATCAGGCTGCCGCCGCGGATGAGCCACCGACCGCCTGACCTCGCCGGCCCGGGCGCCGGGGACGCCGTTCCGCCGGAAGCGCTGGAGCGGGACCTCGCGGACGTGGAGCGGGAGATCGGCGCCCTCCGGCGCATCACCACGGCCCAGCGAATGGATCTGGGCGAGCAAATCTCGGCGCTCGAAGCAAAGGCGGAGCGGTTGCGCGAAGAGATCGCGCGGCACCCCACCGCCTGGCAGACGGTCCAGCTCGCGCGGCACCCGGAACGCCCCAGAATCGGCGACTACATCGAGGGCCTGACCTCGGAGTTCGTCGAGTTGCACGGCGATCGCTCGTTCGGCGACGATCCGGCGGTCGTGGTCGGGCTCGGCATGATCGACGGGCGGCCCGCCGCGATTATCGGTCATGCCAAAGGGCGCGACACGCGCGAGAACATCTTGCGCCGGTTCGGGATGCCAAACCCCGAAGGCTACCGCAAGGCAGTGCGTGTGATGAGGCTCGCGGAAAAGCTGCGGATCCCCGTCGTCACGCTGATCGATACCGCCGGCGCGTTCCCGGGCAAGGAAGCGGAGGAACGCGGCCAAAGCGAGGCGATCGCGCGGTCTCTGCTCGAGATGGCGCATCTGCGCACGCCGATCGTCACCGTCATCACGGGCGAAGGCGGGAGCGGCGGTGCGCTCGCGGTCGGTGTCTGCGACGTCCTGCTCATGATGGAACATGCGGTGTACTCCGTAATCTCACCCGAAGGCTGCGCCGCGATCCTGTGGCGGGACGCGTCGCGCGCACGCGACGCGGCGGACGCCCTGCGCCTCACGGCGCGCGACCTCGCCGGCTTCGGGATCGTCGATGAGATCATCCCCGAACCGCCAGGGGGCGCCCACCGACATCGGGAGGAGGCCGTCGTCGCGGTCGCCCAGGCGGTGCGCCGGCATCTCGCGGCCCAGCATGGACGCTCGGAGGAATCGCTCGTTGCGGCCAGGTATCAGCGGTACCGCCGCATCGGACACGTGCGCGATGCTGCAAACCCGGGCGCTGCGGCGAACCACGACGCGGGGGGGCAGACGGAATGAGCGAGCACCAGCGGTTTGACCTCGAGGAGATCCGGGCGCTCATCCGGCTGGCGGCCGAGGCGAACATCGCGGAACTCGAAGTCGAGGGCGCGCACGTCAAGGTCCGGATCAAGAAGGCGCACGACCAAGGGGCGGCACCGGTCATGTTGGTGACGGCCGGCTCGTCGGCCGCGACGCCGCGCGCGGGGACGGACGCCCATACAGAGGAAGGTCGCACGCCGACCGCAGAGAAACGCTACGCGCCGATCGTCGCGCCGATGGTCGGTACGTTCTACCGCGCCCCGAAGCCGGATGCCGCGCCGTTCGTGCAGGAAGGCGACGCGATCGAACCGGGACAGACCGTTTGCATCCTGGAAGCGATGAAGCTGTTCAACGAGATCCCGAGCGAAATCGCCGGCCGTGTCGTTCGCGTCCTGGTGGAAAACGGCGCCCCGGTCGAATACGGACAACCGCTGTTCCTTCTCGACCCATCCCCGGTCGCGTAGCCGCCCGCATGTTCAACAAAATCCTGATTGCCAACCGTGGCGAGATCGCCGTGCGCGTGATCCGCGCGTGCCGCGAACTCGGCATCCGGACGGCCGCCGTGTACTCCGAGGCCGACCGCGATGCGCTGCATGTGCGGTTGGCGGATGAGGCGTTCTGCATCGGTCCGCCTCCGTCGCGGGACAGCTATCTCAACATCCCGAACATCATGGCCACCGCGGAGCTGCTCGGTGTGGACGCGATCCACCCCGGGTACGGCTTCCTTGCGGAGAACCCACACTTCGCGGAGATCTGCCAGGATTGCAAGATCACGTTCATCGGCCCGCCGCCAGCGGCGATCCACAAGATGGGCGACAAGGCGGCGGCGCGGCAGATCATGCGTAAGGCCGGCATCCCCGTCATCCCCGGGAGCCCGGGGCCGATCCGCGACGAGGCCGCGGCGCTCGCCGCCGCGCGGGGCGCCGGCTACCCGCTCATCATCAAAGCGGCCGCCGGCGGCGGCGGGCGCGGCATGCGCGTCGTCCAGTCGGCCGCCGATCTCAGGCGCGCGTTCACCGCGGCGCAGCAGGAAGCCGAGGCCGCATTCGGAAACGGCGAAGTCTACATCGAGAAGTACCTGGAGCAACCGCGGCACATCGAGGTTCAGGTCCTCGCCGACGGCCGCGGAACGGTCATCGCGGTCGGCGAACGTGACTGCTCGGTTCAGCGCCGCCACCAGAAACTGCTCGAGGAATCCCCCGCCGTCGGACTGACCGCGCGGCTTCGCCGGGCGCTGCTGCGGGCCGCCGTCCGCGCCGCGGAGGTGGTCGGGTACGTCAACGCCGGCACGGTGGAGTTCCTCGTCGAGGGCACCAGCCATCTCTACTTCATCGAGATGAACACGCGGATCCAGGTCGAGCACCCGGTCACCGAGATGGTGACGAGCATCGATCTGGTCAAGGAGCAGATCAGGATCGCGGCGGGCGAGCGGCTGTCGCTGCCCCGGGAGGTCGAGTCGCGCGGCCATGCAATCGAATGCCGCGTGAACGCCGAGGATCCATCTCGGGACTTCCTCCCCTCCCCGGGCCAGATCACCGCATTTGTGCCGCCCGGTGGACCCGGCATCCGCGTCGACACGCACGCGTTCGCAGGCTACACGATCCCGCCGAACTACGATTCGCTGATCGCCAAGGTGGTCGCGTGGGGGCGGGATCGGGACGAGGCGATCGCGCGCATGCAGCGTGCGCTCCGCGAGTTCGAGATCGGCGGGGTCCAAACGACGATCCCGCTTCACCTCGAGATTCTCGACAACGCGTTCTTCCGCAAGGGCGAGGTGTACGTCAACTTCGTTCAGCGGCGCGTCGACCTCGGCGGCCTCCGGCCGGCCTGATCGCGGAACCGGGAGCGGGAAGACGGACCGGCGGCGCAAACGCGCCCGCCGCCGGTCCGTCGATCTCGCCGCCAGCGCGCACGCGGACGCGCGGCGCTACCTGACGCCCGCCTAGTAGTGCGAGCCCCCGCCGCTGTTGCTCCCGCCGCCCATGCCGCCACCGCCCATCCCGCCGCCCCCGCCGCCGTATCCCCCGTAGCCGCCAGACGGCACGCTGGGCGTAACCGCAAGCGGCTTGAGGTCGAGGCCGGCCACCCACCACTTGCCGGCGATACCCTGGCCGTTCGCCTGGCCGGGCGCCGTGTCAGCGGCGTACCGGTACAGAAGATGACCGTTGTACGCGACCTGAGAGCCGTTCGCCGTGTGCGCGAGCGAGAGTTTTCCGGGCAGCTGCGTCTCGGACGTCGGGGCCGCCGTGCTCACCACCGCCGGCCAGGACGCCGCGCATCCGCCCGTGCAGGCGCTCTGGGTCGGAGTGTCCGCCGAGAAGTAGTACAGGGTCATCCCGTTCGCATCCGTCAGCACCTTCTTCTGCGCGCCCCCGACCGTCACCATCGCCGTATCGACCGTATACCCCGCCGCGAAGCCCGCCGCGGCCAAGCCGACCACGGCGAGAGCGCCGGCCAGCAGCACCGCCGTCGCACGTACGCTCGTCCGCAATCCTGTCACCTCCCCAAGATGGTTCCGCCTCACCCCACAGCATGGGGGGCGCCGTTCACGCGCGCGTCACCGCACGGTCACAGCGCTGCCACGAACGCGGGCCCGGGGGACGGGCAGGGGCCCCGCGCCGGCTCGACCGGCGCGGGGCCCCTTGTTCCGTCGTAGGACGGGCGCGCAGCCCGCCACGTTCAGGCGTCGATGACCAGGTCCTCCAACATCCGCGGGTAGTACGTGATCATCTCCATCCCATCCTCGGTGACCAACACCGTGTCGGAGTGTCGGAACCCGGCGTAGCCGGGAATGTAGATGCCGGGCTCGACGCTGAACACCATTCCCGGTACCATCGGCGTGTGGTCGCCGACGTCGAAGAACGGTCCCTCATGAATCCCCATACCGAGCGCGTGGCCGGTGTGGTGCCGCCAGCACGACATGAGGTCGTGCTGTTCGAAGAACGCCATTACCGCATGGTCCACGTCCGAGCACTTGGCACCGGGGCGGATCGCGTCGAACGCCGCCTGCTGGGCCCCCACCATCAGGTCGAAGTAACGCCGTTGGCGGTCGTCGGGTTTGCCGATGATCATCGTCCGCTCCAACTCGCTGCCGTATCCCCCGACGCCGGACGCGGCGCCTGTGACGAGGACGTCGCCGGCCCGGAACACCGCGTTGGTCGTCAGCGAGTGCGGCAGCGCCGAATCCTTGCCGATCTGACCCCGGTACCCAGCGTACGCGCCCGCGCGTAACCAGGACAGCGGCCGGTAGGACGGGCCGAGCGTGCGGATCATCGCCTGCGTGGCGTCGAACGACGCACGCCCGCTCACCTCGGTTTCGGTGAGGCCCGGACGCGTGTACTGCTGCAGCAGCGTGTGCGCGAGATTCCCCCATTTCGCGCTCTCGCGGATCAACGTCACTTCTTCCGGCGACTTCACCGCGATCATCTCCTCGATCAGGTCGCGCGAGGGGACGATCTTGGCGTCCGCGAGAAGCTCGCTCAACGCGGGGCCGCGGTAGCCGTATCCGCCGCCGTACCCGTCCCCGTCGACCCCGACGCGACCGCTCCCCAACCCGAGCTCGCGACAGATCTCGGCGAAGCGCTTCATCGGATGGGTGCGCCCCGGGTATTCGGGGTACGCCTCGACTTGGTCCACGAGCGCGTGGAGTCGCGAGTGCTCCGCCTCGAGCTGCGGCACGAACAGGACGCTCCGCCCCTCGCGGGGAAACGCGAAGCCGATCGGCCGCTCGGTTTGAATGAACGCGAACCCGGTCAGATAGAACACCTGGGTCGGGCTGAACAAGCACAACCCCCCGAGGCCGCGGCGCGCCAACGCCTCGCGCACCCGTACCTGGCGGCCGCGAAACTCATCCTCGCTGATCGTCCACCGCATCGTCCACCTCGCCCGCGTCCCCACCGGACGCCAGAGTCCCGACGCCGACATCCGCGCCCCCGCCGGGTGATTCGCCGCCGTGCGCGACCCCTCCCGCCGCGGCAGGGAGCGTACGATTGCGGCGCGAACGGGACCCGAGACGCGAGAGGGGGAGACCCAGATGAGTTTCTTGGTCGCGGTGGTGATCGTCGCGGCGCTGCTGTGGTGGAACGGGATCAAGATCGTCCGAGAGTACCAGCGCCTCGTCGTGTTCCGTTTGGGACGCAGCGTGGGTCAGAAGGGCCCGGGGCTCGTGTACTTGATCCCCCTGGTCGACAAGGCGGTCTGGGTGGACCTGCGCGAGGTGTTCCTTGAGATCCCGGCGCAGACGTGCATCACGAAGGACAACGCCCCGATCTCGATCGACTTCCTGATCTACTGGAAGGTCCTGGACCCGTCGCTCAGCGTGATCCAGGTGGGGAACTTCGCCGGCGCCGCGCAGGGGATCGCCACCACCGGGCTCCGGGCGGTCATCGGTGACATCAGCCTCGATGAGGTGCTCGCCAAGCGCGACCAGATCAACCAGATCCTGCGCGCGAAGCTCGACGAGGTCACGGAGCGCTGGGGCGTCAAGGTAACCACCGTCGAGATCCGGGAGATCACGCCGCCGAGGGACGTCCAGGAGGCGATGACGCGCCAGATGTCGGCGGAACGCAGCCGGCGGGCCCTGGTCACGGAGGCGGACGGCAAGAAGCAGGCGGCGATCACGATCGCGGAGGGCGAGAAGCAGGCCGCGATCCTGAAGGCGGAGGGAGACCGCCAGGCGGCGATCCTTCGCGCGGAGGGGTTCTCGCTTGCGCTCGACAGGATCTTCGCCGTCGCCAAGGGCGTCGACACGAACACGATGAGCCTGCAGTACCTGGAGGCGCTCAAGGCACTCGGGGCGAGCCCCGCGACGAAGTTCGTGTTTCCGATGGAGTTCACGAAGCTGCTGCAGCCGTTCATCGACGGCGCGGGACGGACCGGCACGCCGCGCACGCCGTAGCGGGCTGGCTTCACCGAATGACGACGGGGGCCCCGAACGAGGCCCCCGTCGTCATTTCGCGATCGGGTCGGCGCCTACAAGATCGCGTCGTGCGTATCCGCGTTGAACACGTGCATCTTGTTCATGTCGATCACCACGTCGGTCGACTGCCCCATCCGGGCCTGGCTGCGAGCGTCCACCCGGGCGACGATGCTGTGCTCGCCTGCGGTCAAGTAGAGAATGATGTCGGACCCGAGCGGCTCGTGCACATCGACGTTCGCATGAATCACCGCGCCGTTGTCGCTCCCCTTGTGGAACGCCCGGTCGTGCACGTCCTCCGGCCGGACCCCGAAAATGATCGGCCGCCCCGCCCAGTCCGCGAGCTTGGGCACGTACTCCGCCGGGACGTCGGCGCGGAACACGCCGCCGTCGACGATCATCTTACCGTCCTGCTTCGCGAGCTTCGCCTCCAGGAAGTTCATCGCCGGCGAGCCGATGAATCCAGCGACGAAGAGGTTGGCCGGGCGCTCGTACAGGTTCAGGGGGCTGTCGACCTGTTGGACGACCCCATCCTTCATGACCACGATGCGGTCGCCCATCGTCATCGCCTCGACCTGGTCGTGGGTCACGTACACGGTCGTGGTCTGCAGCCGGGCGTGCAGCTTCTTGATCTCCGCGCGGGTTTGCACGCGGAGCTTCGCGTCGAGGTTGCTGAGGGGTTCGTCCATCAGGAACACCTGCGGTTCCCGCACGATCGCGCGCCCGAGCGCGACGCGCTGACGCTGTCCGCCGGAAAGCTGCTTCGGCTTGCGGCCGAGCAGCTCCTGAATCCCGAGCATCTCGGCCGCCTCTTTCACCCGTCGGTCGATCTCGGGCCGGGCGTATTTCCGCAGGCGCAGCCCGAACGCCATGTTGTCGTACACGGTCATGTGCGGGTACAGCGCGTAGTTCTGGAACACCATCGCGATGTCCCGATCCTTCGGGGCCACATCGTTCACGATCCGGTCGCCGATGTAGATGTTGCCCGCGGTCGCCTCCTCAAGCCCCGCGACCAGCCGGAGGCACGTCGTCTTCCCGCATCCCGACGGTCCCACCAGCACGGTGAACTGCTTGTCGGGAATGTCGAGCGAGACGTGGTTCACAGCGAGGACGTTGCCGAACTGTTTGACGACTTCTTCGAGCATCACCTTGGCCACGATGGCCACCCCCGAACGGCGGACCAGTCTCTGCGCGGCGAGCCGCGCCCAGTGAGTTTCCGCCGTCTTGGGCTCAGTACGACGTCCCCGACCCGCCTCCCTGCCGGGGACTACGAGGTGGCGCGCATCCCCTGCTTGACGCGGTCGATCGCTCCGACCGGGGTGGGATCCACCCCGCGCAGATAGGCCAGATACACGCTCGCGAGATCGCCAAGAAACACGAGGGACAGCATCCGCGAGAGGCGGCCGGCGCCGCGTCCACGCACCTCATGCACGCCTGCGGCACCCTGCAACGCCGCTTCGCGGGCGACCTGGATGCGCCGCACGGCCCGCTCGTCCTCGTCCCCGCCGAGCAGGATGACCGCCGCAGCCCGGCTAACCAGGTCCCGGGGCGCGCCCCACCCGACCACCTCGTTGTGGGTCAACTCGGGAAACACGTCCCAGGTGGCCAGCGTTTTGCTGTTCTCGTTGAACTGCGTCTTCCAGCGACGGGCGACCGGTGCGAGTTCCGGCGTGCCGGCATACACGGCGGGAATCACGCCCTGCAGCGCCTCGGCGAGCTGCTTCGCGGGATTGCGCGACGTCGGGACATCCGGCCCTGCCTCGGTCGCGATCGCGCCCAGTACGCCGACGGCCTCGTCCACGTCTGCGCCGCACGGCCCGGCCAGCCCCCATTTCTCGAGGACCGCGAGCGTCGGGGCGAACAGGTGCGCAAGCGCCGCGCGGGGCTGCAGGCCGCCGCGGACCCGCAGCACCGTCCCTCCGGCGGCCAGCGTCGCGAGCCGCCCTCCAGAGGTGATCACAACGACGTGCGCGCCAGCTCGGACCGCCATCTCCGCGGCGGCGAGTGTTTCCTCGGTCTCGCCAGAGTAGCTCGTGGCAATCACCGCCGACGCCCGGCCCACGTAGGCCGGCACGCGGGTGTCGCGCACGGTGACCAGCGGAAGGCTGAGGCGCGGAGCGAGGTACGCGGCCACCAGATCCGCCGCGATCGCAGACCCGCCCATGCCCAGCGCGACGATGTGCGCAGGCGCCACGGCCGGTCGCGCGATCGGCGCCGCGACGGCACGTTCCCACGACTCGAGGAGTTGCGCCGGAAACGCCAGCACGGTCTTGAGCATGCCGGACGGATCGCAGGCACGAAAGGCGGAAACGTCGTCGAGGGCCACCATGCCCGAAAGTATTCGCCGGTCTCCCCGGCGTTCCTCATCCGTCGAAGCCCGGGGGTTGTGGGCGGCGCTCCCGGCGAACGGCGGAGCCGCAGGGAGTCCCCGCGGCGAACCCGAACCACGGGGGCGGGAACCTCAAGGCCGCGGCCGGGCCCCGCACGGCCGGGAGGAGCACCCCGGTGGGAAGCGGACCACACGCACGACGGCACCCGAAAGAGGCGGCGCGGCGGGTCGTGAACGTCCGCGCGCTGCTCCAAGATCGCGAATTCATCAAGATCACCGCATATCTCTTGCCCCGGCACGCCAAGCGCCGCGTGCTCGCGATGATGGAACGGCTGCGTCATGAGCGGACGATCGGTCCGGACGGCGCGCGGCCGGCACTCGGCCCGCCGTCGGCTCTGCCCGACATGACGTCCGGGGAGCTCGTCCGCGAGATCAACTGGCGCCTCGGGACCCTTCCGCCGGCCGACGCTGAGACGCTCGCCCGCTACGTCCGCCGTCTCACGCGGTGGCGCGCGGAACGCCGCCGGCCCACTGCGGACACCGCGCCGACGGCCCGCGCGCCGTCGTCCCTGTCACGCGGTTGATGCCGGACCTCCGCCACGCGCGTCCGACCGTCGCGCTGCTGCACTACGCGGCCCCCCCCGTGATCGGCGGCGTCGAACGGGTGCTCGCGAGGCAGGCACACCTCCTCGCCGACGGCGGGTTTCAGGTGCGCATCGTGGCGGGGCGTGGGGCGGCCCCGGGGGGCCGGGTGCGGCTCTACCGCCTCCCGCTGCTGGATTCGCGGCATCCGCGGGTCATGGCGGTCACGCGCCAGCTGGAAGACGGGCATGTCACGCCGGCCTACACAGTGCTGACCACGCAGATTGAGATGGCGCTCGCGCGGGCGCTGCGGGGCATCGATGTTTGTCTCGCCCACAACGTCTTGACCCTCCACAAAAACCTCGCGCTGACCGAGGCGCTGCACGCGGTTGCCGCCAGACGGCCGGCGCTGCGCGTCATCGCCTGGTGCCACGACCTGGCCTGGACGAACCCCCAGTACCGCCCCGCGCTCCACGCCGGCGCGCCGTGGAGCCTGCTTACGACCCCGATCGCTGGGGCGACGTACGTTGCGGTGTCACGAGACCGCCAGCGGGAACTGAGTGCGGGCCTCAGACTCCCCCTGTCGCGCATCGAGGTCATCCCGAACGGGGTGGATCCGGCGCTGTTCCTTCGCCTGACCCCCGCCGCTCAATGGCTCGCCGACACGCTTCGCCTGTGGGAACAGCAAGTCGTCCTGCTCCTCCCGGTCCGCATCACCCGCCGCAAACGCATCGAGTACGCGCTGCAAGTGGTCGCGGAGTTGGTGCGGCGCGAGCTCGCGGTCCGATTGCTCGTGACCGGGCCGCCCGGCGCGCACAACCCTCGGAACGCGGAATATTTGAACGAGCTTCGGGCGTTGCGTCACGCACTGCACCTGGACGAGCAGGTCGTGTTCTGTCACGAGCTTCCCGGGCCCGACGGCAGGGGGTTGGTGCTGTCGGATCGCGTCATGACGGACTTGTACGCGCTCGCCGACGCGCTGCTGTTGACCAGTCGAGAGGAAGGGTTCGGGTTGCCGCTCCTCGAGGCGGCGCTGGCGCGCGTGCCCGCGTTCACGACCAGTCTCCGCACGTTTCGGGAGATCGGCAGCGACGCGGTGCAGATGTTCGGCACAGACGATGCCCCGGCCGCATGCGCCCAGCGGATCATCCACGGTCTCATGGACGATCGCGGCTACCGGCTCCGGCACCGGATCCTCGGTGCGTACACGTGGGAGGTCGTCATGCGCGACCGGATCGTACCCCTCCTGACCCAGCGCGACGCGGCGGCGCGGCGATGAGCGACTCCGTCCCGCTCGGCGTCGTCTCCACCTTCCCACGGTGGACCTCGGAGATCGTGGACCAATGGTTCCGCGCCAACACGTTCCACGCGGGGGAGTTCGACGATCTCCCCAGTCTCGTCGCCCTCAAGCAGCGTCAGGGAGTGACGATCAGCCTCGGGTTGCCGGCGCTCGACGAGGAAGCGACGATCGGCCACGAGATCTCGGTGCTCCGCCGGGCCCTCATGGACGAGGTGCCGCTGCTGGACGAAATCGTCGTGGTGGACAGCGGCTCGGCCGATCGGACCGTCGAGGTCGCCCGGCGACTCGGCGTGCCGACGTACCTGCACTCGAGCATCCTCCCTGAGACTGGGACCTTCGACGGCAAGGGTGAAGCCCTCTGGAAGAGCCTGCACGTGCTCCGCGGGGATCTGATAGTTTGGGTCGACACGGACATTCGGAACATCCATCCAAAGTTCGTGTACGGTCTGCTCGGTCCGCTGCTCCGGGAACCACGGATCGGCTACGTCAAAGGGTACTACGCGCGACCGATCCAGGTGGGCCCCCGGCTCCACGGCACAGGCGGCGGGCGCGTGACGGAGCTCACGGCCAGGCCGCTGCTGAACCTGTTCTACCCGGAGCTGTCGGGCGTGATCCAGCCGCTCGCCGGCGAATACGCGGGCCGGCGTACCCTGCTGGAGCAACTCCCGTTCTTCACGGGATACGGCGTGGAGATGGGCCTGCTCATCGACGCGTGGTCCCGATACGGGCTGGACGCCATCGCTCAGGTCAACCTGGAACAACGCGTCCACCGGAACCGGGAGTTGACGTCGCTCTCGCTGATGGCGTTTGCGATCGTCCAGGTGGCGATGACACGACTCGGGCCGCGGATCGGTGCGCGGCTGGGCGACCAGATGAACCTTGCGATGAAATTGATCCACCTGGACAATGGGCCGTCGCTCGAGGTTCGGGAACTCGAGGAGCGCGAGCGTCCGCCGATCGTGACGGTCCCCGCGTACCGCCTGCGCCGGGCGGCCCGTTCGGCAACGACGCCCGCCGGGATCTCGGACGGAGAGATCCCGTCGACCCGCGGCTGATGGGGAGCGCTCGCTGACATGGGACTGCTACGAGACATCGCGCAGCAGCTGCAACGCGACACCCTGACCGCCCCCCACCTCGCCGCGGCGATCGAGGCGGTGGCGGCGCTCGTCCTCATCGCGGTCGCGGCGTGGCTGGTGCTGCACGCCGCGCGCCGGCTGCTCCGCCGCGCGGCGGCCGGACGCACCGCCGCCGGCCGCACCTTCATCCCCATCGTCGAGGGGGTGATCCAGTTTGCGGTGGTGTTCGCCGCGCTCGTGCTGGGACTCCAGGTGGTGCACGTCAACGTCACGGCGCTGTTGGCCAGCGCCGGCGTGGTCGGCGTGGCGCTGGGCTTTGGGGCCCAGTACCTCATCAGAGACGTGCTGGCGGGTCTCTTCCTGATCTCGGAGGGCATCGTCCAAACGGGGGACATCGTCCGGCTCGACGGCGACACGGGGACCGTCGAGCGCGTCACGCTGCGCACCGTCCAGCTGCGAAAGGCGAACGGCGAGTTGCTGACGGTCCCGAACGGCCAGATCGGGCGGATCGGCAACCTCAGCCGCGACTACGGGACGGCGATGGTGCGGATCACCGTGCCGTACCGGGCGGATCTCGCCGTCGCGCTCGACGTCCTGCGCACCGTCGCGACCGAATGGGCCGCGGAGAACACCGCGGACGCGCAGGGACAGCCGATCGTGGACGGCGCGGTGGATGCGCACGAGGCGGGCGTCGTCCTCCAATTGTCCGTCCGCGTGCGCCCCGGCCGGCAGTGGGCCGTGGAATCGGTGCTGCGGCAGCGGGCGATCGCGGCGCTCGCCGCGCGGGGGGTTCCGATCGACTCCCGGGTATCCGTCACTTTGTGACACGGGAATGCTACAATACGGGTTAAGTGGCTGCACCGCACTCGATGCGGCCATCTCGATCAGCGCTGATCTACCCCATCGCGACAGGGACACCATGTCGAAACCGGTCGGCCACTTGGTCTTCACCCTACACACGCACCTCCCGTTCGTCCTCAACCACGGGCGGTGGCCACATGGAAGCGACTGGCTGTCCGAGGTCACCGTCGAGTGCTACCTCCCGCTCCTCCGCATGCTGGACCGCCTGGCCGACGACGACGTCGACGCCGCGGTGACCATCAATATCTCGCCGATCTTGTGCGAGCAGCTCGCGAGCGTCGCGTTCCGCGAGGAGATCACAGCGTTCCTAGACCAGTGCCTGCGGAGCTGTGAGGAAACCCGCCGCCACTTCTCCGACACGCACGAGGACACCCTCGCGGCCCTCTGCGGCCATTGGCGCGCGGTCTACGAAGCGCGGCGGCGTGAGTTTGAGGAGATGGGCGGAGATCTGCTCGCACGCTTCCGCCGCCTCGCGGACCGGGGCGCGATCGAGCTCATCACAACGGCCGCGACGCATGGCTACTTCCCGCTGCTCAGCCGGGACGAGAGCCTGGACTTGCAACTCCGCACGGCCGTCGAGACGCACAGCCGACACTTCGGCCGCGCGCCGACGGGAGTGTGGCTTCCCGAGTGCGCGTATCGTCCGCGGTACCAGTGGACCCCGCCGGTCGGGCCGCGCAGCGGAAAGGTCCGGTACCGGCGCCGCGGCGTCGAGGAGTTGCTGGCCGGGCACGGCCTCGCGTACTTTTTCACCGACGTCCACCTCGTACGCGGCGGACAAGCGCTGTCGGCGTACCGCGACTATTTCCCCCGGTTGCGCACCGTGGCGGGGCCGGAGGGACAGTTTCACCGCCGGGAGGACCGGAGTCCCTACCTGTCCTACCGGGTGGCTTCGCGGGGGGGGACCGGGGACGCCGTGTCGTTCGTGCGTGACCCGGAGACGACGCTCCAGGTCTGGAGCCGGGACGCGGGGTATCCGGGCGACGAGTGGTACCTCGAGTTTCACAAGCGCCACTTTCCCGGCGGGCTCCGGTTCTGGCGGGTCACGCATCCGAAGAGCGACCTCGCCGACAAGCAGATCTACGTGCCGGAGCGGGCCCGGGAACGGACGCGCGCGCACGCGGCCCACTTCACGGCACTCGTCCGCAGCGTGCTCGCGCGCCATGCGGACGAGGCAGGGCAGGCCGGCGTCCTCTGCAGTCCGTTCGACACCGAGCTGTTCGGACACTGGTGGCACGAGGGTCCCACCTGGCTCGATCACGTGCTCCGCGGCCTCGCGGCCGAGGGCGTGTCGGCGACCGCGGCCGGCACATATCATGCCGAGCATCGGGCCAGCGGCCCGATCACGCTGCTCGAAGGGTCGTGGGGGGAAGGAGGAGACCACCGCGTCTGGCTGAACAAGGATACCGCATGGACGTGGGAGATGGTCTACCAAGCCGAGGAGGAACTGTGGGAATTTGTGTCGCACACGCCCTGGCAGCGGACCCCGCTGCTGCGGCGAATCGTCGCCCAGCTCGGCCGGGAGATGCTCCTGCTGCAGGCCTCGGACTGGCAGTTCCTGATCACGACCTGGGCGGCTCGGAACTACGCGGAGACGCGGTTCGCCGAACACTACGCCGACTTCACGCGGCTGCTCGAGCTCGCGAAGCGCGTGCACGGCGGCGGAACGCTGTCGTGGGAGGAAGACGAACTGTTGGTCGGCAAGGAGGCCCAGGACTTCTGCTTTCCTGGCATCGCCGAGCACATCGAGGCGGCCGCGGGGCTCCCGCCGGCGTAGCCGGCTTCGCGCGCGGGCGACATTGGTAACCCGTCCCCGCATCCTCGGCGTCATCCTCGCCGGCGGCAGGGGCGAGCGCCTGTATCCGCTCACGAAGGAACGCAGCAAGCCCGCGGTGCCGTTCGGCAGCAAATACCGGATCGTGGACTTCGTGCTCAGCAACTTCATCAACTCGCGGATCTTCTCGCTGTACATCCTGGTCCAGTACAAATCCCAGTCGCTGATCGACCACATCCGCCGGGGATGGCGGATGAGCGCGGTCGTCGACGAGCATTTCATCATCCCCGTGCCGCCACAGATGCGGTGGGGCGAGTCCTGGTATCGCGGGACCGCAGACGCGGTGTTCCAAAACCTGAACCTGATTCGCGACATCGACCCGGATCTGATCGCAATTTTCGGGGCGGACCACATCTATCGCATGGACCTGCAGCAGATGGTCGACACGCACCTTGCCCGCCGGGCCGACGTCACCGTCGCGGCGCTCCCCGTGCCGATCGAGACGGCGTCGGGGTTCGGGATCATCGACGCCGACGCGAACGGCCGGATCGTCGGCTGGGAGGAAAAGCCGGCCCGGCCGAAGCCGATGGTGAGCGATCCGGCCCGGGCGTTGTCCTCGATGGGCAACTACATCTTCACGACGGAAGTCCTGGAGGACGTGCTGGTCGAGGATGCCCGGCGCAGCACGGACCACGACTTCGGTCGCACCATCATCCCGGAACTCTACCCGTACGCGCGGGTGTACGCGTACGATTTCTTGACCAACGAACTCCCGGATCTCAAGCCGACCGAGGAACGCGGGTACTGGCGGGACGTGGGCACCATCGAGGCGTACTGGCGCGCCAACATGGATCTCTTAGGGCAGACGCCGGCGCTCGATCTCGACAATCCGCGCTGGCCGATCTTCGCTCCCCCGTTCGCCGGCCCGTCGGCGCGGGTCGTCGCCGGCGAGGTCGAAGACTCGATGCTCGGGGAAGGCTCGATCATCCGAGGCGGGTCGGTTCGCCGCTCCATCCTCGGCCAGGGCGTGCTGGTCGAGGCCGGCGCGATGATCGAGGACAGCATCGTGATGGACAACACGACGGTCGGCTCCCACGCGCGGATCCGCCGGGCGATCATCGACCGCTTCAACACGATCGACCCCGGTGCCGTGTTCGGGTGGGATCCGTCGCGGGACCTCGACGCGGGGATCCTGGATCCCTCCGGGATCGTGGTCGTGGGCCGCGGGGCCACGCGCGTCCGGGGCAGCCAGCACGTGCATCCCTGACGCGGGCCGCGAACGATCGCGTGCCGGGACGGAGCGGCGCGAGATCGACGTGGTGCGAAAGCGAGAGAGCCGATGACCGATCACTGCATCTGCGTGCACGGCCACTTCTACCAGCCGCCGCGAGAGAACCCGTGGCTCGAGGTGATCGAGGTCCAGGACTCGGCGGCGCCCTACCACGACTGGAACGCCCGGATCACCGCGGAGTGCTACGCGCCCAACGGCGCGTCGCGCGTGCTCGACGGCAACCAGCGCATCCTCGAGATCACCAACAACTACGCGCAGATCAGCTTCAACGTCGGCCCCACGTTGCTCGCCTGGATGGAGCACGCCGCCCCCGAAGCCTACGCCCGTATCCTCGACGCCGACCGGGCGAGCCGCGCGCAGCGAGGCGGTCACGGCAACGCGCTCGCCCAAGTGTACAACCACATGATCCTGCCGCTCGCCGTCCAGCGCGACAAACACACACAGGTGGCCTGGGGGATCGCCGACTTTCGTCACCGATTCGGCCGCGATCCCGAGGGCATGTGGCTCCCGGAAACGGCGGTCGACATCGAGACGCTTGAAGTGCTCGCCGCCCACGGGATCGCGTTCACGATCCTGGCGCCGCACCAGGCGGCGCGCATCCGGCCGCTCGCCGGCGGCGACTGGAGCGACGTCGGGGGCGAACATGTCGACCCGAGGCGACCCTACACGTGCCGCCTGCCGAGCGGTGCCGCAATCACCGTCTTCTTCTACGACGGCCCGATCTCGCGGGCGATCGCGTTCGAGGGACTGCTCAACAACGGCGAGCGGTTCGCTTCGCGGCTCGCCGCGGGATTCACGGATCGACCGGGACCGCAGCTCGTGCATGTCGCGACCGACGGCGAGTCCTACGGCCATCATCACCCGTTTGGGGAGATGGCGCTGACGTACGCGCTGCGGGTGATCGAAGAGCGGAACCTGGGCCGCCTGACCAACTTCGGCGAGTACCTGGCGATGTTTCCGCCGGACCACGCGGCGGAGATCGTGGAAGGGACGAGCTGGTCGTGCGCGCACGGAGTGGAGCGGTGGCGCGCGGACTGCGGGTGCCGGGCGGGACACCCCGGCTGGAACCAGGCCTGGCGCGGGCCGCTGCGGGACGCGCTGGACTGGCTGCGCGACGAGCTCGCGGGCGTCTTCGAGCGGGAGGGCGGGAACTACTTCACCGATCCGTGGGCGGCGCGCGACGCATACATCGAGGTGATCCTCACCCGCGCCCCGGAGGCCGTGGACGCGCTCTTTGCCGCGCACGCACGAGCGGCCCCCGACGGGAACGGGCGGTGCCGAGCGCTGCAGTTGCTGGAGATGCAGCGCCACGCCATGCTGATGTACACGTCGTGCGGCTGGTTCTTCGACGAGCTATCCGGGATCGAAACGGTCCAGGTGATCAAGTACGCCGCGCGGGCGCTCCAGCTCGCAGAACGCTTCGGCGCCCGTCTGGAGGACGAGTTCGTCCGACGGCTCGCCATCGCGAAGAGCAACCTGCGGCAGTGGGGAGACGGCGCCGGGGTGTACCGGCGCGCCGTGAAGCGGTCGATCGTCACCCTGCCGCGGGTGGTCGCCCACTACGGGATCAGCTCGCTGTTCGAGCCGTACGAGGACGAGACGTCCGTCTTCAGCTACACGGTGCGGCGCCGCGACGCCCGCCGGGAGACCGCGGGCGGCCACGCGCTCGCCGCCGAGCTCGTCACGGTCACCTCCCGGATCACGGAGGAGACCGCGGACGCCGCGTACGCGGCGCTGCACCTCGGCGGCCACGATCTGCAGTGCGGCGTCCGACCGGACGCGACCCCGGCGTGGTACGAGGCGACGAAGCAAACGCTGGCGGACGCGTTTCTCGGCCAGGGAGCGAGCGCAGCGCTCCGCCATCTGGACGACCGGTTCGGGCGCAGCCTCTTCGGTCTGCCCGACCTCTTCGTGGAGGAGCGACGCAAAATCCTCGGGCTCCTGACCGAGGAGCGGCTCGGCCGGTTTGAGGGCGTCTACCGCGAGCTGTACGAAGAGTCCCGGCCGCTGCTCGCGTTCATGCGGGAGTCCGAGATCCCGGTGCCGCCGGCGTTCCTCATGGCGGCCCAGTACACCCTGACGCGCGCGCTCGCCCAGGAGATCCGCCGCGCCGCGGACGAGCCGCTCGGGGATCGCGCGTTCGAGCTCGCCGGCGATCTCGATGCGCTCGGGCTCGCGGCGGAATGGGCCGACGCCGCCCCTCTGCTCCGGCAGACGCTGGCGGCGCGAGCAGACGGCCTCAAACAGGACCCGTTGGGCCCCGCGCTCGCCCAGACGCACCGCCTGCTCGATCTCGCGGACACGCTCGGGGTCACCGTGAACCTGTGGCAGGTGCAAAACCTCTACCACGCCGCGGCGGTCACCCATCGGGACGCGCTGCGCGGCGATCCGACCCCATCCGGCGACGGGCCGGCTGATTGGTCCGACCGCGTCGCCGAGTTCTGGCGCCTCGGGACCCGGTTGAACTTCAACCTCGAGTCGCTCCGCGCCGGGACACCCGCGCCGACATAGGGCGCCTGGCGCCTAGAGATGCGCCGCCACCACCACCCCGGTCACGAGGCGGGGGCTCGCGGTCGCGGTAGCGACGACGAAGCTGACCCCGCGGGCCCGGTACTCAAGCATGTCGTATCCGGGAAGATGGAGGACCCCGGAGGGCCGGCCGTACACGTCGCGCACCGTCCCGTCCGTGTCGCCGGCGCCGACCCCTTCACGAGTCCGATAGCGCCCGTCGTGGGCGACGCTGATCAGAATAACCAGGTCGTCCACGGTTTCGACGACAAGCGAGCGAACCGGGCGCTGCGGGGCATCCCGCCATGTGTACCAAACGGTTCGGGCGTCCCGGTCGACCTTCGCGGGGGTACCGAGAATCGCCGCGACCTCCCCCACTTTCATGCCGAGCTTCACCGGACCAACGCCCCGCCCCGGAACGACGAGGTATCTCGCGTCCACCAACGCGGCGGGCGCGGCAGACGCGAAGACGGACACGACAAGGATCGCGACAAGATAATACGGGCACACTACCCACCCCCAATGCGGCGATCTCTGCTGCATCGCAATGCGACGACGATTTCCTACGACGATCCCGGGATCGATCCCGACGCGGCCTACGCCCGCCGTGTTTAGAGTCCCCGGGGCCGGGACGCCGTTCCCATGGTGCGACGGGTTCCGAGCAGTCACATCCGTCGCCCCTGCCGCGTCGAACCCGGAGGAGCGAGGGCCACCCAGTCAGCGCCCACTCACGGGCGCACCGTCGCGGTCTCCGTTCGCAGCAGGCGCCGCAACAGGAACACCGCCGCGCGCTTGTCGAGCGGCGAGTTGAGATTACCGCACTTGGGTGATTGGACGCAGGACGGGCACCCCGACTCGCACGGACACGACACGATCGCGTCGAGTGTCCGGGCGAGGAGCGCGTCGAGCACCTGAAACCCCTCCTCGGCGACGCCCACGCCTCCGGGGTAACCGTCGTAGATGAAGATCGTGGCGCGACCCGTCTCGGGATGGACCGGGTAGCTGACCCCGCCGATGTCCCACCGGTCGCACATCGTGAGCAACGGCAGGAGGCCGATCGCGGCGTGCTCGATCGCGTGGATCCCGCCCGCGAGGTCGAGCCCCTCCGTCGCCACAGCCGCGGCGAGGGCATCCGGCAGCACGATCCACAGCGCCACGGTGCGCAGGTCCTGCGCCGGCATCTCGAGGGGCGTCACGCCCAAGACCGTGTCGGTCACGAGCTGCTTCCGCCGGTACTCGACGACCTGCTGGGACACGCGGACGTCGCCCAAGTGCGCCTCAGCGGGTCCAACCTCCCGCGCGCCGGTGGCGCGCTCGATCCAGAGGTCGGTCAGCACGCGCGCCTCGGTGTAGTACCCGCCAGCATCGGGTTCGACGGCCGCGGTGCGTGCGTCGGGGTCGAGCCGCGCGACGCGGTACGCATCACCCTGGTGCAGGTAGATCGCGCCCTCGTGAAGTTGCTCAAACGCGCGGGACGCGTCCACCGTCCCGAGTACCCGCCGCGTGCCCGCGCGCACGATGCGGTACGTGTCGCCGGACGCGGCACGGATGTCTACGGACCGGGCATGATACGTCCGCGTGGGCGCGTGCCACCGGTCTCGCCGGTGCGTGAGCACCCCCAGCGTCTCAAGCGCGCCGGCGACCTCCCGCATCCTGGAGCCAAACAGCGCCTCGTCCCCGGGCCACAGCGCGATCTCGGACGCAGCGCAGCGCAAGTGCGCGGCCAGAACGTAGGGGTTGTCGGGGTTCACCGCAGCATGCTCGATCGGCCGTCCGAAGAAATAGGCGGGTTGCCGCATCAGATACTGGTCGAGGGCGTCCTCAAGCGCGATCAACACGGCGAGGGACTCCTCCGCGCCGCGGCCGGCGCGGCCGGCGCGTTGCCACACACTGGCCATCGTTCCCGGATACCCCACGAGGATCGCCGCATCCAGCCCACCCACGTCGATGCCGAGCTCGAGCGCGCTCGTGCTGACGACCCCGGCCAGCTCGCCGCGGAACAACTGCTGTTCGATCTCCCGCCGCTCTTCGGCGAGATAGCCTGCCCGGTAGGGACGAATGCGGGCGGCCAGCGCGGGGTCGTCGCGCACCGCCTCGACCGCGTACCGATAGATCAGCTCCGTAATCTTCCGCGCCTTCGTGAAGACGATCGTCCTGATGTTCCGTCGGACCAACGCCGCGAACAGCCAGCTCGCCTCCAGATAGGGACTGCGCCGCGCCATTCGGGCGCGGTCCACGAGCGGCGGGTTCCACAGCACGAACCGTTTGGGGCCGCGCGGCGCGCCGTCGGAGGCGACGACGCGCAGGGGCACCCCCGTCAGGCGTCCGCCGAACTCTCCGGGGTTCGCGATGGTGGCGGACGTACAGATGAACTGCGGATCGGCGCCGCGCAGCCGGGCCAGACGCCTGAGTCGCCGGAGGATGAGCGCAACGTGGCTCCCGAACACGCCCCGGTACACGTGCATGTCGTCGAGCACCACGTAGCGGAGCGAACGCAGAAACGACGTCCATCGGAAGTGCTGCGGCAAGATGCCGACGTGCAGCATGTCGGGGTTGGTGAGCAGGATCTGGGCCTCGACACGGAGGCGCCGCCTCGCATCCTGGGGCGTGTCGCCATCATAGGTCCCGATGCGCACGGGGAGGTTCAACTCCGCGAGCGCGTTCAGCTGATCCTGCGCGAGCGCCTTCGTCGGATAGATGAAGAGCGCCCGCGCGCCCGGGTCGGCGATCAACGTTTCGAGCACGGGCAGCGCGTAGCAGAGGGTCTTGCCGCTCGCGGTCCCGGTGGTCACGATGACGGACGCACCCGCGCGCACGGCGTCGAGCGCCTCCGCCTGATGGGCGTAGAGCCGGGTCACCCCTCGGCGCTCCAGCGCCGCCTCGAGCTCGGCCGGGAGGGGCCGCTCGATCGCCCCGTACCGGGCAGGTTTGGCGGAGAACGGCTCGCGGTGGACGATCTGGCCGCGGTACTGGGGTTCGTGTTCGAGCGCGGCGAGCACACGCGCAATGTCCATGCGATCGTGTTCGCTGCGGCCCGCGCCCGTGCCTGTGTCGCCTCTACCGCAGCGCTGACGTGGTGGGCCGCTACCTGGAAGCCGTCTCTCCGGATGCGCGCAGCACCTGGCGCAGGCCCCAGGCGAGCGGCAGGGTGAGTAGGACGACACCTGCCACGATCGTCAGCGTGGCGGGCACGCCGGCCGCGTCGCTGACCACGCCGTACAGGGCAGGCGCAACGGCGCCGGCGCCAATCGTGCCGGTGTAGAACCATCCGAACGCGCGCGTCCGTCTCGCCGGCGGGATCAGCGCCGGCACGTTGCCGTAGAGCACCGACGACGTCCCGTTGAGGGCCACGCCGAGCACGGGCAGCAGCACGAGACCTGCGCCCAGCGTCGACGGCAACAACGCGAGGATGCCCGCCGCGGTCAGCCCTTCGGTCGCGAGCACGGTCGCGAGGATGCCGAACCGCGCGCCGAACAGGCCGCACAACAGCTTGCCGGCCGCGCCACCCGCGAAGATCAGGCTCAGCGCGAGACCGATCGTCGGCCCGGTCGCCCCCTTCGCGATGAGGAGGAACGGGAGAAACGTGAGAAACCCCATACGGGTCGCGCTGTCGATCAGGCCGATAGTAAACAACAGCGGGAACCCGCGGTATCGTCTCGTCTCGCGCACATCCTCCCCGGGCACTCCCCCGGCGTGCGCATCCGCGTCGGTGCCGTGGGGGTGCGACGAAGGGGCGGCCGTCACGGAGTCGTCGGGCCACACGCGGCGGAGCAGCGGCAGTACGATGCAGGCTGCGGCGACGCCGACCGCGCCCAGCAGCACGGCCGCTGAACGCCACGGAAGCAGCGTCACCGTCCACGCGACCGCCGCGGGCATCGCCATCTTGCCGAGATCGCCAGAAAAATTGTATGTGCTGAGTGCGATCCGCCGCGAGGTGGAATCGCGGTGCGCGTATGCGACCAGATCCGCGCCGACAGGATGCTGGGTGCTCGAACCGGCTCCGCTGAAGACGAGTGCAGCGGCAAGGAGGGCAAAACCGGTGCTCGCGCCCGCCGCGATGTAGCCGAGGCCGGCCACACCCGTCCCCAGGGCGAGCAGGACATAGCGCGCTCCTCGGGTCCCGATGCGCTCCGCGAGCAGGCCGACGGGAACCTGGAACACCGCCATGGCGCCGGTATACAGCGCGCGCAACAGGCCTACCTCGGCATACCCGAGGCGGAACTCGGTGCGCCACAGGGTCAAGAGCACGTAGAGCACGTCGGTGTATCCGTCATGGAGCGCGTGCACGCCGCAGCAGATCGCCAGGACGCGGCGGGCCCGCGCCCCAACGATCCCGGCGACCGGAGGTCGGTCCGCCCGCTCAATGTGGGTGTTTCGCGTAACGGACATAGACCGCAGACCTCCGGCGGGTGACATCGGCTCAGTTCATCCCGTTGGCCGCGGAGTCCTATGCACCGGTGACGATGGTCGGACGCCGTGGGCTCGAAGCGCCGCGCAGCCGGCGGAGGAGCGGCCCCGCACACACAAGCATGGGTCACGGGGATGGCCTGGATCGGCAGAGCACGCACGTCCCTGATCGCCGCGCGCCGTGGTGTCTGGCATGTACTGCGGAGGACGAGTCTGGTTCGCGCTCGTCAGGCGCCGCCCGCGACGTCGCCTCACCGCGACCGCGACGCGCTCGAAAGGGCTCTCAACGAACGTATGGGATCCCGTACCCTTCGGGCACCGCCCGCAGCGTCACGGCGCATGCCATGCCGGTCCAACGCACGAACAGGAACACGGCGTATCCCTCGCGCTCGTATGTCGCGAGGTCACTCACCCACGGCGCGATTGTCTTCAGCGATTCAACCGCTGGCGAGCCGGGGGTTCGCAGCGAGGCGATGATTCGCGCCAGCGCATCCGAGGTGGAGCCGGCGCGCACTCCGCCGGCTTCGAGGACCGCGGCCACGCGCCGACCGAGGGCGCCTGCGGTCGGCGGCCCGGTGAGCAACATCATGATTGCGCCATCTCCAGGGCATCCGTCCCAGAAATAGGGCACGAACGGAACGACCGCAACGTCAGCGGGGGCGGCTGGCCAGTGCCGCACGACTTCGACCACACCCGACGCTGCGTCCACGAACGACAGGGTTGCGCCGGTGGCGCCGGCGGGAAGCGCGGGGGCACTCGCGGCAACTGGGAGCGGCGTCCCTGACGATCCCCCGACCGTCGGCCCCAACGCCAGCACCACACCGGTACCGACCGCGACACCTACGGCCGCGACCCATCTGGGCGCACGCATCATGGCGCGGTCACGCGCCGAATCGGCCGGTCGCACGCATGATCGTGGCCTCCTGTGCGCCCCCCATCCCTTCGGCCCAGGGGCTGGCGGATCCCATCGCAATGTTCGGCTCGAGTTGATCGCGACTTTGGCGCTCGATCCACCCCGCCGTCTGTCGTTGAAGCCACATCGGTCCGGAGAGCACGCCCTGGCCAAACGTTGTGCCCTCAACGAACTGCCCGACGAGGTGCTCCGCCCGCAGCATCGCGTAGATTCCGATCCCCGTGCCCACCAGCATCACGAACAGATACCCGACGAGATTGAAGAGCAACGCACCGAGCGCGGCCGCAGGGTCGGCACCCGGCTGGAGCCCCCCCTGCTGGAAGCCGGACGCGGCGTCGCGCACCGGCACGATGACGGCGAGGTACAGTACGGCGGCGTGGATCACTCGGACACAAAACACGATGAGGGCCGTCCGCACGACCACGACCGCCCAGCGGCCGGTCCAGCGCTGGGTGGCGGGCGCTGCCAGCAGCGCTATCGCCAACGGCGCGAGGAACGTCGCCAGCAACAGTGTCAGGTGCGCGAAGAACAGGATGGCGAGGTAGACCATGACGCCCACGGCAAACAAGAGCACACCGAGCAGCAACCCGACTACGAGCACCGTCAAGGCCCACGGGTACGTAAACCACGGGCCCGCGATGTTGAACAGGGAAGTCATCTGTGGAACGAGCCATCCCTGCACGAATTGATCCCAGTTCTGACCGATCAGCCCGTTGAGCACCGCGGTACCTGCATCCCGAAACGCGTCAAACCCGAAGACGATCGTCTGCGTGAGCGGCCCGACCGCGCTGAGGAGCCCGCCGGCCACCACCAGACGTCCAAACGCCTCGATCAGGTCCAGCTGCCGGCCGGGACGGCTGGACGCGCCAACGTGCCCCAGCCACAGCACGGTAAAGACGGCCCACGCAAACCGTCCCATTGACGCCGTGGCGCCGGTGGAGACCAACCATGTCTCAAGGGCCGTGAAGATGTCTGCGATCGCGTGCTCGATGTCGCCGGTCACGTACGCTTGGGCTCCGAGGCGGCGGCGTCAGTACAACGACACGAGCGGCAACTCCACCCCCGACGGTTCGCCGGCACCGGCGAGCGCTTGTGACAGGACCTGGCCACCGGCGCGAACCGCGTCCATCAGACCAAGCCGCGCATCGAGCTCCCGCCGATCCCGCTCCGCATCGCGTGCGGCCAACGCGGCGGTCGTCTCTCCAAGCGTCCCCATTTGTTGGCTGAGGGCCGCAAGTTGTTGTGCGAGCACGGTAAGGCGTTCCGCGAGCGCCGTCTCGAGATCGGCCTGTTGTTGCATGCCGGCCCCCATTCCCGCAACGAGCATTTCAATCCCCGCGCGAGAGCTCGGCAACTGCGGTGCACCCTGCACGAGCGCCGCGCCGACCTGGCGCGCGGCCCGGGCGGCCGCCGGCAACACGGGGTCCGCAGCCACCGCGGCGGCGTCCTGAGACGCTACCGAGGTCGCGAGCTGCTGGCGGATGTTTCCGGCTGCCAGGGCGGCGGAGGTCACGGCGACGCCAATCGCGTCATGCGCGAGCACGGGGTCGGCGGAGACGTACGCTTGGTGGTCGGCAACCGGTGAACCCGGTTGGACCGGGCTCTGCCACCCGGCGAGCACGGCAGCCAGCATGCGTCGAAGATCGGCCGGGAGCCCCGGCACCGAGCCGAGCAGCCGAGCAAGATCGACCCCTTGAGGGAGATCCCCAGGCGTAGCGCCGATGATCTCCGCAATGGCGTTCCCGGTCGCCTCTTGTGCACTGCGCACCCACCCGGCGACGGCGTCGAGCACCTGCTGCACGCCGGCGATCACGCTCTCGAGATCGTTGAGGATCGACGTCGGATTTGCGTCCCCAGGTTCCGACTGCGCCAGGGGAAGGATCGGAACGAACGGTGGCAGCGGACGCGCGGGGCCCAGCGGCGGCAGGGGCACCGGCGCCGAGCTCGGACCGTCCGCCGCGGGTGCCGTTCCCGCCCGTGCCGGCTGAACGAATGCCGACTCGATCTCCAACATGACGGTTGCGACCAAAAGTACAAGCAGCCCCATCATCCAGGCCCGGCGACATGACACGTTGAACGACGTACCAACCGTGCGGACCGACCTGGCGGAGCACCGTTCGCGATGGGTCGCCATGGCGCGCTTCCTCCTTGGTGTGAAGCGTCCAGTAACGCACGCGGAACGCATCGCGGTGCGTCCCCTTGCACCGATGCCGCGCACGCGCAAGGCCCGGCCGTTCAATCGCGGCGCGGCGGCGTGCGCCGTCGCGCCGCGAGCTGTTGGATCGCTGGCCACACGCCGATTTCGCGACCGAGCCGGTCCCGTTCGAGCCGTTCGGCCGCGGTCGTCGTCGCAATCACGTAGTCCTCCGGAATGTCCCGGACGACGACCACGCCCCCTTCTCGTCCTTCGAGAAGATCCAACACGACCAGGACTTCATTGAACACGCCGCGGCGTTGGCCAAGGCTTTTCCAGAGCGCGCGGTACTGATCGTCGAGGTGCAGCACGGGCGCGACTCGGTCCACGTTCGCGGTGCGCGTCAGAACCTTCATCGGCGCGTTTTCCAAGATGCCGCGCGCGTGTTCTCCCTCAAAGTCCTCGAGCCGCTGGCTGATCGCCATGACCCCCGCCCCGAACTTCCGAAACCGTCGAAACATTCCCACCAGGGACTCGGCGGCGACCGGGTTGAGCAGCGCCGCCCAGGTTTCGTCGCTCACGACGTACTTCGGCCGCAGCGCTTCGGTACGGATCCGGCGGTAGATCAGGTGGTTGGCGAGCAACGCGGCGATCGGCGCCAGCTCGGGATACTCAGCGTCCAACCCTTCGGTGTCCAGACAGACGATCGGCGCGTGAAGATCCACGGTGGACGGCCGATCGAGCAGTCGCGCGTACACGCCGTGCCCCGTCCAACGCTCGAGGCGGCGTGCAATCCCGCGGGCGACCGCCCACTCCTCGGGGCCGGCATCCTGCCGCCCGACCTGCTCGAACGTACGCAGGGTCCGCACGACGTCCCGCAGCAAGACCGGGGCACCCGCGGCGCGGGTGTACGTCTGCCGAATCGCAGACTCGAGCACGGCAAGTTCCTGCCGGCTTGGTTCGACCGCCGGCTCGACCACCATCAGCGCGACCAAACTACGGAGGAGCACGAGATGCGCCGGGTCCGGTTCGATCTCCCCCGGAAGGAGCTCGAACGGGTTGACCGCTACGTCCGCTGTCGGATCGAGCCGCACGTGCTGCCCACCGTACACGTCGCAGAACGCCCGGTACGCGCCGCCTTTGTCCACGATCACGATCACCGGGTCAAGCGTGAGCAAGTGCGACAGCCACGCGATCGCAAAATGCGTCTTTCCACCGCCGGACTCGCCCACAACCACGGCGTTCCATGACGGCAGCCGCGGGTCGAACGGATCGAGGCTCACGAGGCTCTCCCCGCGTGTCAGAAGCGGACACACGGGGCGGCCCCCGCCCCGCCATGGCGCGTAGCAGGGAACGAAGTCGGCGGCGTTGCTCGTCAGCATGCGAAGGAGGCGTTCGTTCGGCAACCCGCTGAACGGCGCAAGCTGAAAGAACTGCCGGCGGAGCGCGACCGACTCGATCCGGGCGTCAACTCCGGGAATCTGCCGGAACGCGTCGAGCGCACGATGCGCCGCTTCGCGCGCGCGTTCCGGGGTGCGCTCCTGCAGCACGACCGCGGCGCCGACGCGCATCACACGCTCGCCGGTAAGTTGCACCAGGTCGAGCGCGCTCGCCACCTGGCGTTCCACAGCGCGCGAGTTCGAATCACCCCCGTCCTGCGCGTGAACCGCCTGCCGGCTGAGCCGGCTCTTGAGCTCGAGCCGCTTGACCTGCTCGGATCGCGGGTCGTTCCATGCCTCCATGACGATCCAACAGGATCCCGGTAGACTGAGCAGCGGCGCGAGCACGTTCGGCGACGTGGGGCGGTCGGGCAACAAGTCCATGGCAACAACCGCATGGGCGAAGCCATCCATCCAGAGAAAGTCCCATCGTCGATAGAGATCCGACCGCGCGAGCGCGGTCCGCAACGAGGGCCGCCCGAGCGTCGGCCAAGTCGCGAGCAGGCGCCGGGGGAACTCCACCTCCTGGCTCCCCGCCGGCACCGGCGGAGGGGCCCCGGTGCGCTTTCGGCCCGGGTTGAAGTACCGCCAGACCACGCCCACGAGGGCCGCGTCAGTCATCGGCCTGGCGCGAAACCCTGCGCGGTCAGCGTGCACAGCCATCGCATCCCGGAGAAACCGCACCTCCTCGAGATGGTGCCCATACACGGCCGCGTCGATCGACGCCCACCAGCGTCGCGCACGCCGGGCCGGATGGTACGAAAGATCGAAAAACAGTCGGTAGTTGGTGAGGCGCTCGTCCGCGTGTGCACGGCTCCACGCGACCACCCGTCGACGGTGCAGATCACATACGACCGGGTGCGGCGACCGGCATCCCTCCGCGTACGCTCGAAGCACGTCCGTGTAGTCCGCGTGCACTTCGACGATGACGCGGAGGCATTCACCCTCCGGCACCGCCGCGTTCAACAGCGTTCGCAGGTGGTCGTTGCTCCGGGCTAGGCGTGCGGCGTTCCACACTTCCGTCCCGGGAAGCGTGATCTCAAAACCGATCCGGTAGCTCCCATCGCGCAACACCACGACACCATCGCCGACCGTCCAATACGGAAGCTCGCGCGTGAGGCTTCCGGCCGGGTCGCTCCGCATCACAAGACGGTCACCGCAGGTAGGGATTGGCGTCGACATCCGGGTCAAGCTCGTAGACGTGAGGCTCGCCGAGATACTCTAGCAGGTGACGGAGGTAGTGGCGCGGAGTTCGCTCCCGCACACGGCGCCAAATGACAAACAACAATCCGGTCATGAGCAGTGACGCGACAGCCTCCGCGCGCGGCCACCCCAGCGCACCTCCGATGACAAGATCGCTCACGCGCGATAAGACGACGAACGCCACGCCGAGTCCGAACCAGTCCTCCAACTCTACGCTGAGCAACGTCACTGGCGAGTCGAGTTTGCGGTACACGGGGTGCTGCGGAAGCATCGCGTCAGCCGTGAATCATCCGGATGATCTGACCGCCGAAGAACAGGATGACGGACCCGATGATCACCCACAGGGCGTTGCGCACCCCGTTCCGATGATCGGCAACGATCACCGCGCCCGCGACCAGCAGCGCCGCCGTCGCGTAGGCGAGCCCGAAGGCGCCTGACAGGCTGAGCGCCGCCTCGTTGAACAGGTTGGTCAACGGTGCAAAGAGGTCGCCGCCGGACTGCGTCGTCTGCGCGGCAGCGCTGGACGGGGACACAGCTAGCCCACCTGCGGCGGCGGTTGCCGCGGCAGCCCTGGCGAGGATCCGGCGCGTGATGGGGTCGGACATTTCACGGCGCCTCCGTCACCAGGATGAGCAGGGGTGTCCCCGCGGAGATCTCGCTGGTCTCCACGGGTCCCGGGACGTCGCCGCGCGGCGCAATACCGTCCGCGAAGGACGAGGCAAAGTAGGCCCAGGGCGGCGCCGCTTGTCCCAGCGTCATCTGACCCCAACTCCCGGCCAGGGCGAGGCCTTGCTGAGCGAGCGCGCGCGCATACTCCGCGACCGCACGCGCCGCCGCTGTCAGCGCCGCCGCCGCCGCCCGCGGCTGCCGCAACTCCGTCCGACCGGGCAGTCCCGGCACGAGTCGATCGGGGTCCAGAGCGACGCCTCGAACAACGTCACCGCGTCGGGCCACGGTGAATTCGATCTGCACGCGCCCGTCCACGCCCAGCGTCGCGTGTCCGAGCCACGTGAACACTGGGCCGCTGGTCTCGGCGATCGCCGGCGAGGGCAACCCGCCCGATGCCACCAGTACGCCGGTGGCGAGGCGCGCTTCAAGGCGCATGCCCGCGGCCAAGAGTTGTCCTGCGCTCCCGACGTCCATCGGTCCGCGTCCCACGGATGTGGCCCTGGCAGCGGCGGGTACCGATTCGGCCTCGTCTCGGTCGCGATCGTAGACGATCGGAGAACCCCTCCCCGCTGCAGCGTCCACGCCCGCGTCGTGCGACGCAGGTGTTGCCGTGGTCGTCGCCGCAGACGGCTCCGGATCGGACTGGAACACCAAGGGATCTCGCGGCGGCTCAGCACTGGATGCCGCCTGCGCCGCAGGCGCGCTCGCAGCCGCACCTAACGCCAGGAGCCCGAGCGGAGGAATCGGCAGGTTAACCAGCGGCGGGGACATGGTCTGGTGAGCGGCGAGCACCTGCGTGGACGCAGCGGCATGCGGCAGGGCGAATGTCGTGTGCGGCACCGCTGCGACCGCCGGACGGCGACCGCCCGCGCCGGGCGCATGGTGTCGAAACACCGCGGAGCCGGCCAGGAGGAGAAGAATCACGCCGGCCAATCCGAGCGGCACCGCCGCCGCGACGTGGCGCTTGGCGACCAGCCGGTCCCCCGCGTCGCTCTCGTACTCCGCCCACCCAAATAGGTGGCGCCGCACCACGCTCCACCAGCGCCGTCGAACGAGCACACGCTCGCTGTCGAGCCGGATCTCCGTCCCCGACAGTTCCGTGAGGATCTGCGAGTATACACGCGGCGCCTCAACCGCGAGCCTCGCCAGCGCGGATGGCACGGCGCCGGGGGACAGGTCCACATCGTCCCCGAGCACGTCGCGAACCCGCCGCGTTGTCTCGGGGCTGAGAGTAATCTCCATGTGCAACCCCACCGCTCCTGTCGTGGACCGCTGTCCGTGGTCTTATGTGGGATGCTTATATGTCTGAGCATCAATATATCGGAAAGTCACCGCGCGTCAAGAGGCGAACTGTTGCTCTCCAGCGAAGAGCACGAATATGGGGATTTCGATGCGTGACGTACGGAGGCTCGCCGCCGATGCGCTGGCATGGCGTTGCGATCCGACGCAGCTCGAGTTCGGATCGACCGCAGACTTGGCGGCTGACGTGCAGATCATCGGACAAGAACGTGCACTGCGCGCCCTCGAGTTTGGGCTCGCAGTCGAACAGATCGGCTACAACATCTTCGTCAGCGGGGCGTCGGGCACCGGGCGCAGTACCTACACCCGCGTCCAAGTCGAGCGGGCTGCGCGAACCCGCCCGACGCCACTGGATTGGTGTTACGTCCGCAACTTCGCCAACGGCAGCCAGCCCACGGCGATCTCCCTCCAGGCGGGGCGCGGCCGGGGGTTCCAGCATGACGTCGCGGAGATGATCGCGGAAGTGCGCGATGGCCTGCGCCGTGCGTTTGCAAGCGAGGTGTACGAGCGGCGTCGGACCGAAATCCTCAAGCAATACGAACAAGCCGTTGGGGGCATCTGGCAACAGCTCGAGGAACAGGCGCGTCAGCAGGGCCTCGTCCTGCAACGCACCCCCGCCGGCGTGGCGACGGTGCCCGTCGATCTCCAGGGCCGCCCGATCTCCGAGGAAGTGTTCCAGCAGCTCCCCGAGGCCGACCGGCAGCAGATCGTCCAGCGCACCCAGGGGCTGCAGGACCTGGTCTCAGACACGGTGCGACAGATCCGCGCCAAGGAACGGGAAGGACGGGAGGCGCTGCGGGCGCTCGAGCGACAGACCGCCCAGTACATGATTGACACGCCGGTGGACCGGGTGAAGGAGCAGTACGCGGACCATCCAGCCGTCGCGGCGTTTCTCGACGCCGCCAAGCAAGACATGCTGGAGCACCTCTCCGACATTCGCGGCGACGGCGACGAGGAGGGCGGCGGTACCCCGAGGCTCGAACTGCCGATGCCCCGGCGCGATCCGCTCGCCCGGTATCAGGTGAACCTGTTTGTCTCGCACCAGGACGGGACCGGGGCACCGGTCGTCATCGAGCCGAACCCCACCTACTATAACCTCGTCGGCAAGACAGAGTATCGCGCCGAGTTCGGCGCGATGGTGACCGATTTCACAATGATCAAGCCGGGTGCCCTGCACCTGGCGAACGGCGGCTATCTCATCCTGCAGGCCAGGGACGTGCTGACCAACCCCTTCGCGTACGAAGGGCTCAAGCGCGCATTGCGGAGCCAGCAGATCCGGATCGAGTCACTCGGCGAGAGCATGGGCATGATGCCCACGGCGACGCTCAAACCGGACCCGATCCCGCTGCAGGTCAAGATTGCGCTGATCGGCACCCCCGACATCTACCACCTCCTGTACGCGCTCGACGAGGAGTTCGAGAAACTGTTCAAGATCCGGGCCGATTTCGACGTGGTCATGGATCGCACGCCGGCCACGATTCAAGAGTACGCGCGCGCGATCGCGGCAATCTGCCACCGGAATCAGCTCTGCCATCTCGATCCGTCGGCCGTGGCGAGGATTCTTGAGTACAGCGCCCGCCTCGCGGCGCAGCAAGACAAGCTCAGCACGCGTTTCAACGAGGTGGTGGAGATCGTCTTCGAGGCCGCCGCCTGGGCGCGGCAAGCCCAGCGCCCGTTGGTGACACGCGAGCACGTGCAACGCGCGATCGACGAGAAGGCGTCTCGCTCGAACCTCGTGGAGGAGAAGATCCGGGAGATGATGACGCGGGGACAGATCCTCGTGGACACGGACGGTGCTGTCGCCGGCCAGATCAACGGTCTTTCGGTGCTCCAGCTCGGCGACTACACCTTCGGGCAACCGAGCCGGATCACGGCCCGCGCCTACGTCGGCGGGCGCGGCGTGGTGAACATCGAACGGGAAACGCAGATGTCGGGCCGGATCCACAGCAAGGGCGTGTTCGTGCTCTCCTCGTTCCTGGCAAGCCGATTTGCGCAACAGCAGCCCCTCAGCCTGTCGGCGTCGCTGACGTTCGAGCAGCTCTACTCGGATGTGGACGGCGACAGCGCGAGCTCGACGGAGCTGTATGCACTCCTGAGCGAGCTCGCGGGGCTGCCGATCGATCAGGGCATCGCGACGACCGGTTCGGTGAACCAGATGGGTGAGATCCAGCCGATCGGCGGCGTCAACGAAAAGATCGAGGGGTTCTATTACGTGTGCAAAGCGAAGGGGCTGACGGGGCGTCAAGGGGTCATCATCCCCCACCAAAACGTGACGGACCTCATGCTCCGTGACGAGATTGTCGCGGCCGTCCGCGAGGGCCGCTTTCAGGTATGGGCAGTTCACCACATCGACGAAGGGATCGAGATCCTCACCGGCACGCCGGCAGGCACGCGCGACGACGCGGGGCGGTATCCTGCGACCTCCGTGAATGGGCGCGTCACCGCCAGGCTCGCCGACCTCGCCGAGCGCTACCGAAAGTTCGCGGAACGCGACGGGCAACCGGACGAACGCAAGAAGGACGACGGTCCGCCGCCCGCATCGGTTCACTAGCCCGCCGGCACAGATGTGGAGACAACTGGGGGCGCGGCTGTGGTCGCGCCTCCCGGCGTGGGCGCGGAATGCCCTCGTCTGGCGGCTCAACGCCCATTTCGTGATCGGCGCGGTCGCCGTCGTCCGCGACGACCGGGGGCACGTGCTGATCGCACGCCACACCTACCGGCGGAAGCGGCCGTGGGGACTCCCCGGCGGCTGGATCCAGCGCGGCGAGGACCCGGCGCACACCGTGGTCCGAGAGGTCTTCGAAGAAACGGGGCTGCGCATCAGGACGGTGGGACCGCTGACCGTCCAGCGGGAAGGGCCCCACCACCTGACCGTGGTGTACGCCGCCCGCATCGAGGGAGGCACGTTCCGTCCGAGCGATGAGGTCGTCGAAGTACGCTACATCCTGCCCGGCGAATGGCCCGAAGGACTTCGCGAGGATCATCGGGCGCTGATCCTCGCGTCGATAGGACATCCGGCGTTCGACGAACGCCCGCGCGGCCCGGCGGGGCCGGACTCTTCATGAACCAGCTGATTCGACAATGTCCTACCACACTTGGGAGGCAAGGCGTCCGAAGAGAACCCGCATCGCAGGCCAGTCGGGTCGCGCTTGCACCGATCCAGATAGATGCGAAAACCCCGATGACGAGGGCATCGCAGATATGATAAGGTGATCGAGAAACCGCCCCCATCGTCTAGGTTGGCCTAGGACATCGGCCCTTCAAGCCGGTAACGCGAGTTCGAATCTCGCTGGGGGCACCACGCACTGTTCTGCATCGTTCGGCACGACACTACCGGGAAGCCCGTCATACAAGGGGTCTGACCTGTCCCCCGATAGAACAGAACTGCACGGTTCTGAATCGATCGGAGCGCTGTACAAGTGCAAATTAAGTGCAGATTCGAACCCCTCAGGAAAGACAAGCTCGTCAATCCACTCGACCTGACGCTTGGGCGCGGACTCCATCAGGTGCCCGTAAGTGTCAAGAGTGAAGCCAGCCGAGTGGTGGCCCATCTGACGGGCGATGTAGAGTGGGGTTTTTGCCGGCCGCAATCAGGAGCGACGCGAACGTATGCCGCGGATCATAAGGCCGAAGCGGACGCACTCGCGCCGCAGAGATCGTACGCTCCCACGCCGCCCTCATGGTGTCCCGGCTGAAGACTCCTCCCCCAGCCCCGGGGAACACGAGTCCGCCATGCGCACGACTCGGACGCGATTGCAGGATCCGACACCCGGTCGGAACCATATCCGCGTCTCGCACGGACCGGTCGGTCTTCGGGGCCCCAAGCACCTTCGATCGTGCCTCGTAGGACATCGTGACGTGGATCTTGTTGGCCGTGAAATCAGGCCAGTTTTGATCGGTCCATCGCATCGCCTGGATCTCGCCGGGGCGAAGTCCTGTGAACGTCGCCACGAGCCACAAGGGACGCCACGCACCAGGGACCACCAGGAGGAACCGTCGGAGTTCGGCCGGCGTCCAGAGCGGCAGAGACCGTCGCGGAATCGGGAGTTTCCGTACCTTGGCAATCGGCGACGTGGTAAGATAGCCCCAGTCCGCGGCAGACGCTAGCATCTGTTTGAGCAAGGCGACTGCGCTGTTGATCGTCGTGGGCGCAAGTTTGCCGGACCGTATACTCTCCGCCATGAACGTCTGTACAAGCGAAACGGTGATGCCAGCAAGCAGCAGGTCTCCGAACTCTGGTAGCAACTGCTGTTGGAGTAGCTCACGGTATCGCTTGGCGCTTGAGGCTCGCACACGGACCAAATGCTTCGTCTGCCACTCTTCGGCAAAGGCCGCGAAGATTATTCGTGTGCGCTTAGCAAGAATCGGGTACTTGCCCGAACGCACTTCATAGATCCGCTGGTGCAGCAGGGTCTCGGCGTACGACCGCAAGGGCAAACTCGTGTATGCGGGACTGGCAGGCAGCGGGCTTCCGGTCGATACCCGCAAAGTGATCCTCGAAGAGCTCAAGGCGACGCCCGCCGAGACCTGCCCATTCACGCCCGTTCCGACTCTCCGCGACCACTGGGGTGAGCTACGGACCGACCTGCCGCCGCATTGGGTGAAGCCGACGCTCGTCGTCGAAGTTGAGTATCGCGAGAGGCTGAAGGATGGACTGCGCCATGCGGCGCTCAAGGCTCTGCGAGGTAGGGGGTCCGCTTGATGATCTTATCTTGGTAGGGTGGCTCCTCGAACACAGGAGTGCAGGAACCCAAAACGGCGTTGTCAGATTACCATCGTGCGTGACCTCGTCGGTATTAATCAGATTCCGAGGTCAGGAGGGTGGACTGGTGCGTACGGGTTTTGTCCTTCCCCAAGTGGGCTCCAGTGCAAATCCTCATTCGATCGTACGGGTCGCACAACGTGCGGAGGCCTTAGGTTACGATAGCGTGTGGGTCACGGAGCGGTTGCTCTACCCGGTTAAACCCCAGACGCCTTATGGTGCAACCCCGGACGGTTCGCTGCCGGAGGCATACAAAATTGTCTTTGATCCCCTTGAGACGCTCACGTTTGTGGCGGCCCAAACGAAGCGCATTGCACTCGGTACCAGTGTGCTCGATATGCCATTCTACAATCCCGTGATGCTGGCACGACGCCTGACTACTCTGGACATCTTCTCGGCGGGGCGCCTACGCGTCGGGCTTGGCCAAGGGTGGTCCAAGGACGAGTATGATGCGGTGGGAATCTCCCCCAACGGACTGGGCAAGCGTGCAGACGAATTCATTCAGGTTCTCAAGGCAATCTGGACGACTGACCCTGTGGAGTTTCACGGCCACTATTTTCAAATCCCTAAGTCCATCATCCAGCCCAAACCTGTGCAGAAACCTCATCCGCCACTGTACCTCGCTGCGTTCTCTCCTAGCGCCCTCAAGCGGGCAGCAACGCTGGCAAATGGGTGGAATCCGGTAGCCGTGCCGGTGGACGGAATGAAGCAGATGATGGCGGGCCTCAAGGACATGGCAAGGGCTGCAGGGAGAGACCCCGCCTCCGTAGAGGTCGTGGTGCGCGCTAATCTCTCGATAACCCAACAGCCATTGGGGGAAAAGCGCTGGATATTCTCTGGCACACTGGAGGAAATCAAAGCTGACATCGCGGCTGTTAAAACACTTGGGGTGAATGAGATCTTCTTTGACGCCACGTTCTCACCCGGGGTACACTCCGAGAGCGACGTTCTCAGGATCTTGGAGGAGATTCGCCGTGTCGTTTGACGACCATCCCACCTCATCATCCGGGAGTTAGCTGGACCGCGGAATACGTGATCGCGTGCCGGCGCGCCACGATGTGATTCTGTGCGGGGCGATTTGGAGTACCAAGCTATCCTCGAGTCGCATCGTACGGTACTGACGGTATTTTCGACGCAACAACTGCACTGCACGCTCGTGATCCGTTGCGCCAGGTTGAATCACCTTCGCAGTCCCAAGGACGAGGATATGCCACAGGCGTCGCCAGTCCTCACGATACGCATCCACCATGAGGGCGACGCGAGCGTTGGCATCGATGTTGCGCACCCGTCGAAGTTGTCGCGGTGCCACCCGTTTGGGTTTCTTGTCGATCGGCGTGAAGATCGCGTACCCGTCGAAAACAAAACAAATGGGGACGACGTAGGGTTGTCCACGCCGGTCGGCGGTAGCTAAGTGCCCGACCCGGGCGCGACGTAGCAGCATTGGGATCCGCCGTAGCGCAGGCACCTCCATCGGTCTACTATTTGGCCGGCCCTCCAAATGGACGCCCGACTGCCAAGGTCTGCCGAAAGCCTGCCTCAAGGTCGAGGTACTCCGGATCGGGCTCCGCCCCCACCGCATCGATCACCCGACTGAAGAAGTTCCGGGCCGCAGCCGTAAGGACGATGTCGAGGATCTCGTCGTCGGCGAATCCGTGATTCCGCAGTTCATCCACGTCCTCTTTCGTCACCCGGTAGGCGTGGAGCGCAACCTTCTCCGCGAACGCGAGCATAGCGACGTCCGCAGCGGCTAACCCGGCATTCCGGTAATCGCGCACGATGGCTTCGACCTCTTCCGGCTTGAAAAACTGGTTACGGAGCACCGCCCCGTGTGCAAGTGTTCAGTAGCTGCACCGCAGACTGGCAGCGACCACGGTGGTGATCAACTCGTACCGGCGTGGATCGATGTGTGTGCGGATGGCCTTGCTAAGGGCGCGCCATGCCACCGTAACATCTGGCCGGAGGCTGAGGGCGCGAGTGTGGTTGGCCACGGCGCCTCCGCTCTTGAGATCGCTGTCGTAGAGTTGTCGTAGCACGTCAGCGGCTTCTTCCGGGGGAATCGTGCGAATAAACGCCATGCTCCTCACCTCCGTTGAATACTAACCACCGGCAGGCGTTAACGCCAACAGCTCGGGGCCGTTATTCTGGGGTCGGTTCACTCGACGACTGACTGGTCGCGTGCGACTTCACATGTCTTCTTCGGGGGCGCACCCGTGACTACCATCCCGCTTACGGCAGTGCCGCGACGATCTTCCGGTAGTCGTTTTCGGGAAACGCCCGAAGGGTCCGGGTGCGAATGTACCCTTGAGAAGCGGCCTGGAGAATTCCCGTCGCCACCGTCTCGTCGTTCGGGCCCTCCATGATGATGATCGCATCGTATTGCCCCATCGTCAGATAGAAGGCTTTGATCTCTCCCCCGCTCTTGCGGACCCGCTCCTTTGCCGCAGTGAGCCGGTCGGGGCCGTGCTTGATATCCTCAATTCCCTTCTGCGTGAAATTGACCAACATGACGTAGGTCGCCACGGAATCACCCCCTAAAGAGAAACAAAATGGTACGCCCCCGTCGCTGTCGTTCGTCCTGCCCGTCTCGGACCCCTCCGGCGGCGTAGGAGCCGGACACCTCCACTCCGCCCGCTTCCCCCTCGAGAGCGTCTCTTTGGATTAGCGCCACACTCTGGTTCTCATACTGTGCCGCCTTCCCCAAGCAGCTGAGCGCGGATCGCCACTCCCCGTAGCGAGTGAGTCCTTCGCCATGCGGATCGATTCGTCGCGTAGGTGTTGCAAGGTGGTGATCGTCGGCTGGTGGGCCTGCTCGAGTGTCACACGGTGGAAGCCTTTGCATGGCATAGTCGTGCTCGCTATCCCTCGGTGGGCTCCTCGTCATTGGGTTCTGGCAGTGGTGGGAGGTCGGGCGTGCCAGCGGACGGACCAACGCGACGGTCTCGCCCCGTGCTTGGCGGCGATTACTTTCTGGGCAGCGGCGGTGAGTCGGCTGACGTCTGCCGGCGAGAGGTGGTCGATCGGCCCGCTTACGCCTTGCTTCCGAAGCCAGGCCATCGCCCGATCCTTGGTGTCTCCCTTGCCCTGTGACGCGCCGGCAACGAACGAGAGGAAGTCCTCGATCTTGATATAGCCTCCCTCGGCACTGCGGAGAAACCCAGGGAAGTCGATTAGGATACGTTCGGCATCACGTGACACGCTGTGGACTCTCTCGAGTGAGAATATGCGGAGGGTTCCCGGCGTTCGGTGCGGGGCTCCTGCAACACGAACTCGGCTACCCCGGAGCCGCGGCCGCACATGACCCGTCACCTGGATTCAGGCGCGGGCGAAGCCGTCTAAGCCTAGGCCCTAACCGTTTCCCCGTCACAGCGCGGACAATCAACAACAGAATCACGCCGCCGATGAAGGCCACGACGATGGGAACCGATATTGAGTCCGGTCACGCCGGCATGCCCCAACTGTCTAAAGATCCATCCGCCAAGAAGGGCTCCAACGATGCCGATAACGAGGTCGCCGATGAGACCACCGGGACCCTCACCTGGCACGAGCATTCTCGCAAGCCATCCCGCTATAATGCCGACGACAATCCACGCGAGAATACTCACGCTGGCGCTTCCCTGATGGCGAATGCGAAGCAACTACCGCACGACAGATCACGGGGAACACCTTGAAGCACGAGTGCCCTGTTCTTCTGGACTACACACGAACCCTCTATCCCCGCTAGCGTGACTTGACGGATCCCTGGCGCTAGGTTGGCCCGACCTTCGGTGCGGGGTTCCTGCCGAACAACGCCGGAACCGCGCTCCGTCGGTCGTCAGGGCAGGAGTCTGACTCGACGGATTAGTACCTGACGTTACGTCAGCCGTTTCACGGACGAAAGAGGGCGCGAAGCCATTACCGACACCACATTTGATTTATGGGGGTGTGGATATGCGTTTCTTGGTTACCGGTAAGTACGTTGAGACGGGCGCGCTGCTGCCGCCCGAACACCTTGGTCCACTCGCGCAGAACGTCATACTCCCGAGCCTTCAGACACTCGCCAAGTGGGAACAGGAGGGTAAGATAAAGGGTGGTGTGTTGGCGGGTGAACGCGCAGGCGTCTTCATGGTCGAAGCAGACTCTCACGAAGCACTGGGCGATCTGCTAGCCAGTTTGCCGTTTTGGGGGATAGTCAAATGGCATGTGACCCCGCTTCAATCATGGGCTTCCGCGGTCGACCGCGACAGAGCGGCGTTCCAACGGGCCACTGCTCCGCGCTAGTAAACTTGCCGCTGGAGGTAGAGGGGCCGCGTCGCTTCGTCAGGGCGTGGCCCCTAAGTCTCCCCACTGTCCACTTCTAGCCCAATCTCCCGAAGGTATGTTGCAACCTGCCGCCTCGCGTACTCTCGTCCCCATTCGGTGCCGTAGACGACGTCACGCTGCACCGAGCAGTAGGTGTTCAGCGCGTTGAGGATCTCCGTTGCCAGGGAGGGACCGGGGGCGGCATGGACGGTGTTCACGCCCAGTTCACTCCACATATAGAGCCGAGCAATCGCGTCCCGACCCCGATAGCGCAGGATCACGTGCGCGCAGTCGCGCTCGCCGCAGTAGGGGCACATGGAATGTGCTTACTAGGTGTTCGGTGCGGGGGGCCTGCCGAACGAACATCTTGGTGCGGAGTACGTTCTTCATTGTTTGGCAGGACCGCCGCATCAAACACTCAGAAGGCCCGAAATGCTCTTTGCGACTGATAGTCTTTCAGAACGGGGGTCACTATGTTCAAGTTGCAAGGGGTATTCGACGGAAAGGATACAATATGGCGGGCGTTAAGGGCGGTTCGCAGAACCCGGGCGAGGTCGCACGACGGGAGATGCCGGACGAATCTGCAGTTATGCTGCGGGCCGACGGCATATTGCTGCGGCGTCCCCCCTTCCGGCACGGGTGGGAAGTGTTGGGTGCCGTGGGGCGCGAGAGATTCGAAGCGATCTGTGGTGAGTTGGCCAAGGTAGCGGTGAGCGAGGCCGCGGCGGATTCTAGAGTGATTGCGGCAGCATTCAGTCGCATCGCGGGAGAGGCTGTGAGGCCGCCGAATCCCGCGGCAGTGGACGACCCGCGACGCCTAGCGTTCGAAGACGCGCTCGAATCCTTCACGAAGGCCGGGCTGAACCTGCTCCGCGTCTGGAGAGAGACGGATGCCAACGGGCGGAACCACCCGCCTATCGTGGTCAACTACCCGAAAGGCGTCCCACCCCTCGAGGAACTAATCACAGAACTGTCCGTGATAACCAAACTCCCCACAGTCCGTCAGTAGGCGCAAGATCTCACGTCCACGAGAACGGCTCGGTGCGGAGGTCCTGCCGAACAGAGAGCGCCCGTCTAAGGCTGCTCGGCAACGGGTATGGACCTTACGAGGAATACGGATGGGACGCACGCGGTGACATGGCCCGGGGCCGGATATGAAACAGTCCTCACGTGAGGGCAGACAGGTTTTCGTCGAACGACGCGACACGAGCCCGCGCGGCGTCGGGCGGCGAGCCCGCTTCATGGAGTCGCTCGAGTTGCTGCGGGTCCTCGGTCTCGCGCCGGGCGCCATCGAGCACTACCGTCGCCTGGCGCGCAAAATGCGAAAGCTGCCACATGAGTTGGTGTGCACGGTCGCCGAGGAAGCCATCGAACAACCCGGCATGATCGTACGAGTTGGGCTAGATTCCGACCGGCCTTCCTAGAGCCCCGCCCCAAGAATGTCCACGCTGAATTCCCGCCTGCGCCCGTGTTCGGTGCGCGGCTCCTGCCGAACGCGGCTAGCTCAAAGCTAGGATGGGCAGTACCGAATTAAGTGTGGCGGAGCGGTTCCGGGCTGGGGAGTCAGCGTTCGTGCCGACTCTTACTCACGAATGCACCTGTGCGGCGAGGTCTCGTGGGTTTGAATCCCACATCCCTCCGCCACACCCGTTCACCCGAGCGAGACAGACTCGACCTGTCGTTTCAGCCACCTGTGCCGAATGTCGTGGCGTTGCCCGCGACACCATTGTTACCCCCGGCACTCCCACCGCTGCCGCCTGCGCCCACCGTATAGCCATATGTCGTGGCAAGAGCGGTAAGGAGTTTTCTGAAGTACCCTCCTGCGCTTCCGCGAGACCCGTTATTGGCACTGGTCCCTCCAGCGCCGCCGCCACCAGACCCCACGCCCTCAACGATCAGCCACCGGGCACCGGAGGGCGAGGTATACACACTCGATCCTGCGCCGAACATCGTAACTTGGGGAACGGCGAGTGTGGCACCGCCGATGGTCGCTCCTGCTGCGAGCGTCAAGGCTCCGCTTAATGTGGTTGCGCCGATGAGATTCCCGCCGCTGAATGTTGAAGCCGAGATGATAGCGGATGTGACATTTCCGCCAAACGTGGAAGCATTGATTGTCTTATTGGCAACCGTCTGTGTGCCGCCGGTCGTGGCGAGACTGGACGGGAAGGTGACATTGGGGCCAAAGGTGGCCGCACCGCCAATGGTATGGGCTCCTGTCGTGCCTGTAGTCAGGGTCAGCAGAGAGAATCTCTGAGGTCCCGATGTGGAAATGATACCGTTGGCGTCTACGGTCCAGACCTGTACCCAGGAAATGGGTCCGGATGTTGCGGGACTCGTCCACTTCGTTTGGTTCCCACTCGAATCTAACTCGATAGCATAGGCCGGTGAGCCCGTCGAAACACACGAGAACAACCCTGACGTGGTGGATGGGACCGCATTGACTGTCAACCAAAGATTGCCTGCGACTTCATACCACGAGACAGTTTGCCCGCTCCCCTCGGTCCCCACCAGGGAGATTCCAGGGTAGGCGGAATTGATCGAAAACGGATTGACAGCACCAGAGCCAGGAGTACCTTGTGACGCGCCAAAGGTGTAGTCTGTTTGATTTTGCCAAGGGGTCATTACGCATCTCTCTCCTTCGCTTCTATTTTGGGGGCGACGACACTGGAGCAACGCCGACGACCGGGGAATCCCCCTGTATCGGCTTGGACAGTGGTACGCGGCCGCCGTCGAAGCCGTTACTTTGAATGCTGGAGTGTGGCCGAGCGGGCGTCGTCGGCACGGGCACTCACAAGTGCAAAACAAGTGCAAAAGAGGGAAGCGGAGCTAAGTGGGCTCGCTGGTACCCTTGTCCTGCTTGGGCTTGCTCGGGTCAGTCCCCTCAGAATCCGCGAGTTCGAATCTCGCTGGGGGCACCAAACACCGGACCGCACAATCTCGCCGACATGATCGGATTGGGTGCAGGGCGGCCGCGAGGAATGGCCGGACGTTCAAGATACAGTCAGAAGCGCCCGATCCTGCTCGCGCCGCAGGCGCACGATGGACTGGGTTTCGTCGAGTGCCACATCGGGGAACCGGATCGGCTCGTTCGCCTTCACTGGTCGCTCCACCGTTGCACCGACGATCAGGCCCACGGGCACCATGCCCTCGGCGGACGACGTTTGCGCCCGCTCAATGAGGCCGTATACGGTGTATCCTCCGAGCGCATCGATCTTGTCCCCCGGCCTGAGGTCGCGCTTTGCGCATGCGACGGTCTCGCACACCGGCGGACGGTAGGTCGCGAGGGTCACCTTCCTGTCGAGGACCGCATCAGCGATTGTGATCGGGGCCTCAAGATTGGCCAGATGATACGGGCGATACAAAACCCAATGGCGGCCATGGCCTCGCAAGTGCAGGTAATCAAGGTCCCGGATGATCTTGGGCTGATCGGTGGTGATGACGACGAAGACCCCGGGTGCCGGACCGATGGCGTAGTCGACCGCGCCGGGGGCGCAGAGAATGCCGCCGGCCGACCTGGGCACGAATACTCTGGGCAGATCGTCCACCGTGCATTGGGGACCATACCCGCCCGGAACTTCTGGGGCAAAGCCGGTCGCGTTCCCGACCGCGGTCATCTCCACCATCGTCTTGGTGCCGTCCACAAAGGACGCCAGCATTTTGGGACTCATCATCTGCTCGATGGCCTGTGCGCGGACCGTCTCGGGGTTCGCGGTACGGTCCAGGGGGTTGTTCTTGCCCTTCCCGATGGCCACGATCTCAAACCCCAAGACATCCGCAAAATCGTACAGTTGTTTGATCGCTCCCGGTTCGTCGCCGCCGATCAGCGTGTAGACCACGTTCTTGTCGAGCGCAAGCTGGGCCAGCCGGTACCCGACCGTCGCGTCGGCCTCGACGTTCATATTCACGATGCTCTTGCCAGCCTCGATGGCCGCCAGGCACACCTGCGCACCCACCTCGGGAACACCCGTGCACTCGACGATGACGTCCAGCGCGGGAATCCGCACGAGCCAGTCGGCGTGCGCGGTGGCGATGCGTTTGCCTTCCTGAATCAACTCCGCGGCTCTCTCGACATCGTCGTCCATAGAGACGACGTGCGAGACTGGCACACCGCTCTCGCCGTACGCGGAGGCCGCCCGTCCAGACACGACGTCTGCCGTCGCCACGATGCGCATCCCATCCATCCGCTCCATCTGGCAGACTAAGCCCGTGCCCATTTGCCCCGCACCGACGAGCCCCACACGGATCGGGCCAAGTGTCCGCGCGCGTTCCTGCAGTCGCCGACGCAACGACATGTCAGTTGATCCTCCCTGGAAGACTCTCAGTTAGCTCGCGTGTCGCCGTCTCCTCCTTCGATACGAAAGGACATCCCGAGCGCGAGCTTGGGCAGCGGAGCAGCTTCCACGCACACATCGCCGGGCAGCTGGGCCATGGTCGCGCCCGTGAACTTGACTACCAGATGGCCGAGCATATCGAGATTCTTGTTGGCCACCTCGCCTACTGCCAGCACCCGATACCGGTGATCGTCGAAACAAAACTGATCACCGGGGGAAACGGTGCCTTCGAGACGAACGCCATCGTGCAAGATCGAGAACTCTGCCAACTCGGGCGGCGCGGTCTGGCCGAAGAACACGAGGATGCCCGCGTCGACGAATTCGGACACGAGCGGCCCGATGGCCGTGATACGCGCCTGGTACTTGATCATGGCGTCAGCAGCCACCGGTCTGTCCGGATGCACGGTGGCCGTCGCCGCCGGGCCGATCGTGCCCGCGCCCCGCCGCGCCCATCCCCGCTAGGGGATGAGCTCGATGTCTTCCGGCCGCACACCCGAGACAAAGAGCTCCTCGGTGATGAAACGCATCAGCGGTCCAGACGGCGACGTGGGATAGATATCCACCGTGAGCACCTTCTTCATCGGATAGACGCCAACGCGGGCGGTGCCACCGCAGTCGATGACCGCCACGGCGATTTGTTCGAAGGCCGCTTTGGACCTATAGCCGTCGAACGGGATCCCGCCAGTCATCTCGGCGATCCTGGCCGCCAGCGGATGAATGCCACCCCCGGTCACCGAATAGATCAAATCGCGGCCGGGTTTGGGGGCGATGACCAACGGCCCTCCCCAGCCTTTCGGACCCTTCTTGACGCGGACCTTATGATAGACCCTTTCCTCCGGCATGCGCGCCCTCCGCTCGTCGTGTAGCTTAGAATCCAAAAGCAAAGCTCGCAAAGTACGCGAGGATCACGGCGATGGGCCCCGTGATGAGCCGCGACGTCAGGACCGCCGGCACACCGACCTCTACCGTGTACGGCTCGGCCTCACCGAGCGCCAAGCCCACGGGAATGAAGTCGCACCCCACCTGCGGGTTGATGGCAAAGAGCGCCGGGAGCGCGATGGATGCCGGGAGCGCCTTGCTCGCAAACGTAGTCCCCAGCAGGGTCCCGATGATCTGCGCAATGACCGCGCCCGGGCCGAGCACCGGAGAGAGCACGGGAAAGCCAACGATCAACGACATCACAATCAAGCCGATGGGGTTGCTGGCCAACGGCCGCAGGACATGCGCCAGCCAGCTGCCCACCCCGGTCGCGGTGATGATGCCGATGACGAACGAAATGAACGCCATGAACGGCAGGATGTTCTTGACGACTTGATCCACCGAGTCGCGGCCGGCCTGATACAATGTGCCGACCACTTTCCCCGTGCCGCGTCCGAGCCTCTCGAGGAAGTTGGTGAACGCTTTCATGGGGCCTCTCCTTCACCAGCGACTGCCACGGTTTCCGGCGTCTGCGCCGGCGCCTTCCAGAGCGCTGCGGTGATGCGCTCGGTGACGATGCCACGGATGAAGATGACCACGACCCCCATGATCAGATAGGCGACCGCGAGCCGGGCCGTCGTGGCGGCCCCGTAGCCAGTCGTCACCCCCAGCGCGATGCCGGCCCAGACGAAGAGCTCACCGGGATTGACGTGTGGGAAGAGGCCCAGCGGGGGATGCACGAACGACACTGCTGAGTCGTAGAAGGCCGGCTTCAACCGCTCCGGCAGGAAGCGTCCCATCGTATACGCCATCGGGTTGGTGAGGAAGAATACTGCGACGATGGGCAGCGCGACGTACCGCAGGGGAGTGTACGCCCAGCCGGGGCGTGACGCGAACACGGCAAAACGGTCGACGCGTTCCTGACCGATGAGCGCAATGACCGCGTTGAACGCCGTCATCAGCACGATGACCAGTGGGATAATACCGGTGACCAAACCCGTGAAATACTTGGCGCCAGCTTGAAACAAGCCGATGAACCATACCGCCGACGCGACGACAGCATCCATGTCCCACCTCGGGTGTTGCATCGTGGGTCCGAACCGATCCTGTTCCTCAGGATCGAGTTCGTAGTGTTGTTCGAACCCTCACCCCCTCTCGGGTGCGCCACGCATCAACTCGCCGTAGCCGATTTGCCCCCCATGGTCCCGTTTGCTTGCGTCGTACCCTCGCGGATCGTGCGGTTTTCGATGTACGTCGACGCACTACGCAGCGCGCCCAACAACTTCGGTGACACCGGCAGCTTGAGATCGTCGTCCCTCAGATTGCCCAGCGGCTGGCCGACGATCCCCGGAATGGGTTTCAAGCTCGCGAACACTGTCCAACCGGAGAGTTGCTCAGCGTGGACGATCCGCTGATGCTCGTCGACCACGAGCACCGCGTACTGCTTCCGCCGCCACGTCGAGCCCGCCACGCCAATGGACAGCAGTCCGTCACCTCGCAACTCGGCCGTGCGCTTGTAGAACCGCCGCATCTGCCGGAAGGTCAGCAGGTACTGAAGTGTCCACACGATGGCTAGGGCGATGACGATGACCGCCGCCGTGGAACTCATTGTTGGACCTCGCCTCCGAGGGTTCTTGGTAGCGCATGGCGTTCCGGATCGCCGCAAGTAGCATCGCGGGCGATCCGCGGAACGCGCGCCTGCCCACTCCCTTCTGATCTTGTGGCCGTCTCGGGGGCGCCGGAATCAGCTTCAGGATGCCTTACAGGCATCCCAGTACCTGATGAAATGTGGCAGGGTTGCAGAGGGCGTACGATCAAAGGTGCTCGCGGCTCAATCAGCACCTGCGGCACGCGTGCGCACGCGCGATTCGAACCGTTCACGCCGACCGTCCAAGAGGCAACGTAGGCGTATCCACCAACCTGCCGGCGGCGCAACCACAATGACCGATGTGCGCGCAACTCCTTGGCCGGTTGGAAGACAGTAACTTCCGCTCGCATCTGATCTCCCCGGAGATGCTGGCGCCACTGACATCCTACGCGAGTACCCTGAGATTTCCTGCTGCCGTGCTCGCCGTACGCCGACGCTGGCTTGCCCATGCGGCGAGACATCCGCTTATGCCGGAATGTCCCTCGCGTGAAGTTTGAGCACGTCTGCGTTCATCGGGCCCAGATTCGCGCGAACGTCGGTCCAGGGGTGAGTCACTGACTATCCGGCGGGGGACGCATTCGGTTCAAGGAAACTTGCACTGAACCTGCATGTGGCCGTCACCATCGCACGGCACAACCACACTTAGCGACTATTCGCCATTCACATCTCACTGATCATGTCGGCGGCGTGATCCCCGATCGCGTGCCTGCGTCTAAGCCGGCCCGCATGAGGGCAGGATGGCTGTGTACGGACAGAGTTCCTTACTTGAACCACGGGGGGGACAGCGTGATCGGTGGCGTGAACACACGCGGGCCGCGTGCATGACGCCTCCGATACGCCGCGGCCCGCGAGTAGCGGCGCGCGGTCTCGACGTCGACCAGCGGCGGACGCACCCATGCAGAACAAACCGGACAAGGCCCTCGCGTTTCTCGCGCGGCTGACGACCGAGTTCACCGTCGTGCTCAACCTGGCCGATCTGTTGCACCAGGTGGTGGACGCCCTGCGGGACGCGGCCGGGCTTGACTCGTGTGCGATCGGCCTGTGCGAGACACGCGACGGCGAGGAGGTCGTCGTGGTTCGAGCGGGCTCCGGACTCCGGCACATCGTACGCGGATACGTCCTACCCAGGGGCCAAGGGTTGGTGTGGAGGGTCATCGATTCGGCCACCCCCGAGATCGTGCCCGACCTCCACGCAGACGGTCGCGTGACCCGAAGAGACCCGGGTGTGCGCTCAGGCATCTTCGCGCCGATGATCAGCCAGGGCCACTGCGTCGGCGTCTTGAGCGCGTATCGCGCGTCCACCGACGCGTTCACAGATGCCGATCTGGACCTGCTCACGGTGGTGGCTAGCTATCTGGCGGGCGCGATCGAGGTGGCGCGCCTGCACGAACAGTTGCGGGAGGCCGCAACCACGGACTCGCTGACCGGGCTACCGAACCGCAGAACGCTACTTGAACGCCTGACCGGCGAGATCGGACGCTGCCGCCGCACCACCAGGCCGTGCAGCATCGCCCTGCTTGATCTCGATGGGTTCAAGACTATCAACGATACGTTCGGGCACAACGCGGGGGATACGGCGCTGGCCTCCTTTGGTCGCGCCTTGCACGAGTCCATTCGACTGTCCGACCTGGCCGCTCGGTACGGCGGCGACGAGTTCGTCCTGTTAATGCCCGAGACGTCCGCGGAGCAGGCGGAGGCCCTGGTCACCCGGCTGCGCGCGGCGGAGATCCTGCCCGCGCATCATCACCTGGCGTTGTGCTGGGGCACCGCGACGTGGCCGGTGGACGGAGATACCGCAGACCAGCTCTTGCAGGCGGCCGACACCCGCCTGTACGCGATGAAGCGGCGGTCGCTGTCGCCCAAGACACCCACCGCGTAGTCGCCGGGGCCCCGCCGGCGGGCGCGCACGCGACGCGGTAACGTAGCCGGTGGACCAAGGGTCGTCGGCAGCGCGGACGGCCGGGTGTTCATCGAGATCTTCGTGCTGCCAGCGGTGTCACCAACACCCTGGGTCTGCCTCCCTGATCGGCCCTCGCCAATCCCCAACGCCGCCGCCGCGAGAATGGAGTTCGCGATCGGCTGGACACGACCGCGCGGCGCCGAGCTCAGCGCCCGACCCAGCGCGGCGGCCGACGCTCGCGGAACGACGCGATCCCCTCCCGGCAGTCGGCAGTCTCGTACAGCTGCCGCTGCAGCCGGCCCTCGAGTTCGAACCCCTCCTCCGGCCCGCGCGCCAAGCCTTCTCGGATCGCCTGTTTCGCGGCGCGCACGGCCAGCGGCGCATTGGCCGCGATCACCCGCGCGACCTCTGTCACGGCCGACAAGAGTCGATCCGCCGGAACGACCGCGTCGACCAACCCGATCCGATAGGCTTCCTGCGCCGTAATGCGCCCGCCGGTCAGAATGATCGCCATTGCGCGCGAGGGTCCCACGAGGCGCGGCAATCGCTGGGTCGCGCCGGCCGCCGGAATGATGCCGCGGGTCACCTCGGGACACCCGAGCACGGTTGCCTCGGTGGCCCACCGCAGGTCGCATCCCAACGCCAGTTCGCAGCCGCCGCCGAGCGCCAACCCGTTGATAGCCGCGATCGTCGGCACCGAGAGCCGCTCGAGCGCGTGCGGAAGTTGCACGATACTGCGGTTGTGGGCCCAGAGCGCCTCGAGCGTCGCGCCCTCCCGCTCCTTGAGGTCGGCGCCAGCGCAGAACGCACGGCCCGCCCCCGTGAGGATCAATGCCCGAGCACCCGGATCCTGCGCGACGCGTGCGATCGCGTCCGCGGTCTCGCGACACAGGACCGTGCTCAGCGCGTTCAGCACGTCCGGCCGGTGCAGCGTCAGTGTGAAGATGCCATCCTGGCCGTCGAGCGTCACGATCGCCTCGGTCATGGGCCGTCCCCCCTTCATCCGCTCCACGCGGTGCGCCGGCGCTCCGCCAGCGCGCGCAGCGACTCTGACACGACGCTCACCAAGCGGTCCACGTCCTCGTCGGAGACGACGAGGGGCGGGGCGACGATCACGGGATTGTCGACGAAGCACAGCACGCCGCGCCCTCGCAGATCCGCGTCCAGGCGGCGCAACAACCGCGCCGTCAGACGCGCCGGCGCGCGCGTCGCTGGATCGTCGACCAACTCCACCGCGGCCATGAGCCCGATGCCGCGTACCTCGCCCACGAGAGGACACCCCGAGAGGGCATCGCGGAGGCCGTCGAGCAAGCGGCGCCCCAGGCGCCCGGCGCGCTCCGCCAAGGCCTCGTCCTCGACGATGCGCAGGCACGCGAGCGCCGCCGCACACGCGGCCGGGTGGCCGCTGTAGGTGAACCCGTGAGGCACGAGCCGAGTCGCGAGACGCTCGGCGACGCGTCGGCGCATCATCACCGCCGCGAGCGACTGATATCCCCCGGTCATGGCCTTCCCCACGATCAGCAAATCCGGAACCAGCCCCCAATGGTCGCACGCGAACCAGCGGCCGGTCCGCCCGAACCCCGTCACCACCTCATCGGCCACGAGCAGCACGCCGTACCGATCGCAGAGCGCGCGCACGCTCGGCCAGTACGCGTCCGGGGGAACGATGACGCCGCCCGGTCCCGGGACCGGCTCCGCGAAGATCGCGGCGACGCGGTCGGGGCCGGCCTCAATGATCGCGTCCTCCAGCGCTCCCGCGCACGCGAGCGTGCAGGCCGACGCGTCCGCGCAGTAGGGACAGCGGTACCGATACGGCGTCGGCGCAAACCGGATGCCGCGGACGCCGGGACCGATGCCCCGCAGCAACCCGCGATCGGGGTCGCTGAGCGAGATACCGGCGTACGTGCTGCCGTGCGCCGAGTACTCGCGGCTGATCACAATGCGCCGCCGACGGTCTCCGCCCGCATAGTGAAACAACCTGGCGAGTTTGAGCGCTGTGTCCACCGCTTCGGAGCCGGTCGGCACGAGCGCCACGCTCTCGAGATCGCCGGGCGCGAGCGCGCCGAGACGGACGGCGAGCTCCGCCGCCACCGGCGACGCCACGTCGGTGAGCGGCGCAAACGAGAGCGTGCGGAGTTGAGCGTCCACCGCGGCGATGACATCGTCGCGGCCGTACCCCACCAGCACCGCCCACAGGCCGGAGCGCGCATCAAGGTAGTCGCGCCCCCGCGAATCCCACACGTGGCTGCCCTGGCCTCGCACGAGAAGCAGCGGGCCACCGGCGCGGGCCAGCGCCGCCTGGGTCTGCCCCTGATGCCACAAAGACGGCGCACGCAGGACGGGCGGACGTGAACGCGTCATGGCGCCAGATTTCTCTGCCGGAGCGGGGCGATCCCGTCTCGGTCTCGACGGTCGCGTGGGGCAGGAAGCCCCACGACCCCGCCGAAGCAACCTGCGCGCGTATCGGGGCCGGCCGCCCCGGCCATCCACGCCCGTGCGCGCGCCTCGGCCGGACGGCGTTACGGGCACGCGCGAGAAGCGAACTCGGCGGGAACCAGGCACGCGCCCCCGGACGGGACGGCGGCCCGCCAGGGAGCATGTGCGCATGGGAGTGGAGCAGGAGATCGAGATCGCCTGCGACGTCCTCGTTGTGGGCGCCGGCCTTGGCGGGTGCGCAGCGGCCCTGCGCGCGGTCCGGCTCGGGCGGCGGGTGTGCCTCATCGAAGAGACGGGGTGGCCGGGCGGTCAGATCAGCACGCAGGGCGTCTCGTCGCTCGACGAACACCGTTACATCGAAACGTTCGGCGGGACCGGCTCGTACTATGCGCTGCGTGAGGCGATCCGCAGTTACTACCGCTCGCAGTACGCGCTCACCTCCGCGGCTGCGGCCGCTCCGCAACTCAACCCCGGCAACGCGTGGGTCAGCCGGCTGTCGTTCGAACCCCGCGCCGGCGCCGCGGTGCTCGAGGCGATGATGGCCGGCCCGCACGAGACCGGCGAGCTCCAGGTCTTCTACCACACGCGCGCGGTCGCCGCGGAAGTCTACGACGGACAGGTCGCGTCCGTCCTCACGCGGCACCGCGAGAACGGAACATTCATCCGGTTCCGGGCGGCGTTCGTCCTCGACGCCACGGATCTGGGCGACGTGCTCGTCTACACGGCGACGGCGTATGCGCTCGGGCAGGAATCGCGGGCGGAGACCGGAGAGCCATCGGCGCCCGACGTACCGAACCCGGCCTGCCTCCAGAACTTCACCTTCCCGATCGCCGTGGAGTACTGTCCTGGGGAAGACCACACGATCCCCAAACCCGAGGGGTACGAGCAGAATCGCGACGCCCAGCCCTACACGTTCGTCTATCGTCCGTGGCTGACCGGCACGCCCCCGTACAAGATGTTCGCAACGGCCCAGGGGACCGGGGGTCCGTTCTGGACGTACCGGCGCGCGCTGGACGCGCGCAACTTCAACGACCCGCGGGTTCCCCGCGACGTCAGCATCCTGAACTGGACGGGGAACGACTTTCGCGGAGGCACCGTCGTCGACCGGGCGGCCGACGAACAAGCGACGCGGTACCGGCAGGCGCGGTTGTTGAGCCTGGGTTTCCTGTACTGGCTCCAGACCGAAGCGCCCCGGGACGAAGGCGGCACCGGGTACCCCGAGCTTCGTCTCCGGCCGGACGTGATGGGCAGCGCAGACGGCCTGTCGCAGGTCCCGTACGTGCGCGAGGGACGGCGCCTGCGGGCGCGTTCTACGATCGTCGAACGGGACATCGCGGCGCACGCACACCCCGAATCGCGCGCTGCACGCTTCGACGACGCGGTGGGAATCGCGTTCTATCCGATCGACCTCCACGGGTGCGGCGATCGGACGACCGACATCGACACCAAACCGTTCCAGATCCCGCTCGGCGCGCTGGTGCCAGCCCGAACGTCGAACCTCCTCCCGGCCGCCAAGAACATCGGCACGACCCACATCACGAACGGCGCGTACCGGCTCCATCCCGCG
>Ga0070735_10000066_pt1 | contig 131070 bp, 121 predicted proteins | sample Coa_R1_FD_66443 | JGI IMG/M metagenome (GOLD analysis project Ga0070735, IMG submission 66443) | Surface soil microbial communities from Centralia Pennsylvania, which are recovering from an underground coalmine fire - Coalmine... | ecosystem: Environmental > Terrestrial > Soil > Unclassified ... | reverse complement strand
GGATCCGCGCCGACCACGATGATGTTTGGATTCATCCTTTTCAAGAAGTGCGCGATGCCCGAGATGGTGCCGCCCGTGCCGACGCCGCCGACGTAGTGCGTGATCTTGCCCGACGTCTGCTCCCAGATCTCCGGCCCGGTCGTTTCTTCATGCGCCTTCGGGTTCACCTGATTGGCGAACTGATTGGGCTGAAACGCACCCGGTATCTCGGCGGCGAGTTTCGCCGACACGCCGTAGTACGATTCCGGACTGCTCGCCGGCGCTTTGGTGGGCGTGATGACTACTTCCGCACCATATGCCTTCAGCAGTGAGACTTTCTCGTCGCTCACCTTGTCGGGCATCACGAGTATGCAGCGGTAACCTTTGATCGCAGCGACCATCGCCAAAGCCGAGCCGGTGTTGCCGGACGTCGCCTCGACGATCGTTCCGCCGGGGCGGAGCAAGCCGCGCTCTTCAGCGTCGCGCACCATCGCAAGCGACGGACGATCTTTCACCGATCCGCCGGGATTGACGTACTCGATCTTCGCCAGCACGGTGCACTTCGGGCTGTCCATCACGCGCCGCAGTTTGACGAGCGGCGTGCGGCCGACGACGTCGAGCGCCGAGTCGTAGTAGCGCATGCCGTCATCGCGCATCGGTCCGAGCGGTGACTGCATCGGTTCGGTTTTCACTGATCGCTCCTCAATCTATGCGCCCTGCGAGAAAGTCTTCGGTGCGCGGGTCCGACGGCCGGCTGAATAACGACGGTGTGTCGCCGATCTCCACCACTTCGCCGCGGGCCAAGTAACAGGTGACGTCTGATAGCCGTGCGGCTTGCTGCAGATTGTTCGTCGCGACGATCAGCGTGCACTCGCGCCGCAGCCGGATCAGGACGTCTTCGAGCACTTGCGTGGCGACCGGGTCGAGGCCGGCAGCCGGTTCGTCCAGCAGCAGCGCTTCCGGTTCGAGCGCGATCGCGCGCGCGATGCAGATCCGCTGCCGCATTTCGTGGGGCAGGCTCTCCGGCAATTTCTTGGGTCGCGCGCCGAGCGGTTCCCAGAGCAAGACGCGGCGCATCGCACGCTCGTACGCCTCTTCGAGAGCGCGCTCGCTTCGGACTCCCATGGCCCGCAATCCGAACACGACGTTGTCAAAGACGGACATCGGCAGCAGCGCGGGCGAGGGGAAGACCAAACCGAGGCGCCTGCGGACGCGGGCTACGTCGGCGGAAGAGCTCAAGATCTCTTCCCCGTCGAGGATGACGCTTCCCGAGAAGCGCCAGAGCGGATCCAGTTCAAGCAGGCGGCACAAGGCGCGGAGAAGCACCGACTTTCCCGAACCGGCGGCGCCGATGAATGAGAGCGACGTCGCGGCCGGAAGCGAGAACGAGACGCTGCGCAGCACTTCGAGATTTTCGCGCGAGACCCGCAGGTCCGCGACCGCCAGCTTCGGCTCGAGCCCGGCCGAACGCATCGCGCTCATGCGCGCCCGCGCAATTCGTGGGGTTCACCTTCGATCAGCCGCGCAGCCGCGTGCAGAGCGAGGACAAGCGCGACGAGCGAGATCGCTCGCCATGCGATGATGGGCGCTTCGGGGTGCGCGGCCGACGCAAAGAATTGGATGACGGCGAACGGCGCATACGGCGCCTCGACATTGGCAGGTGACGGTCCGCCGCTGAACGCGCCTGCCACGCCCGCAAGCGCGATCACGATCGCTGCGGTCTCGACGCACATTCGGGCGGCCGTTCGAAGTGCGACGGCGCCGATCAAACGCACCGAGCCGCGGATATGCACGGCAAGAGCGATGTAGCGGGGCGACGCGCCGGCCGCCGCGGCCGCGAACAACCGGCGACGCGCGTAGCGCGAATTGAACGTTTCGACGAGCGTTGCGGCAGCGGACGGCAGGCATGCGATGAACAGGGCGAGCACGGTGATGCCGACGATGTTTGTCGCCCCGCTCGCCGCCGCGATGACCGCGACCGCGCAGCCGGTCACGACCGGCGGCACGGCGCGCGCGCTTCGGCCTGCAGAGCGGACAAGCGAGCTCGCGGCGCCTGCCGCTTCGGCCGCGACGGTCAGCGCCGCGAGAAGCGCGACGATCATCGTGATGGGCAGAGCGATCGCGACGGAGAACAGCGTCGTCCACGTTCCGTCGAAGGGTCCTACCGGAAACCCGCTTACGCCCATGCGATCCGCCGATCGAAGCGGTTGGCGACGATGACCGCGATAAATCCAAATGAGGTCAGCACGAGCCCGGCGGCGGCAGCCTGGCCTAGCGAGATCAGATCTCCGGCACCGTGCGCGCCCGCAAGGCTTGTTCCGAGCGCTACCCCTGCGAGCGGCCATTGATAGAAGGCGCCGGCGACAAAGACGAGCGTCACCGCCGTCGCCTCACCCGCTGCGCGGGCAAATCCCATCGCAATCGCAGCCCACAACGTCCGCTCCACGAGCGGAACGAGGACTTGCAATGCCACCTGCGCCCTATTCGCGCCCGATGCGGCGGCGGCGGCGCGGGTTTCCGCCGGCACGCGATCGAGAGCGTGCAACACCGCGCCGAATGCCGGCGGCACGATCAGCGTGGCGAGGACCACGATCGCCGCGGCGACGAGCTCCCACATCTGCGGCGGCGTTTTTGCGCCGAGCGAGTACGCGGTCGGCATGATGATGAGCCACGCGAGCCAGCCGAGAACGAGGGGCGGCACGGAGCGCACGCACGCGACGCACATCCGGACGACGCGCGCGAGGCGCGGTTGGCCGAACTCTGCACTGGCGAACGCGAGAACTCCGCCGAGCCCGCCCCCGACCGCTGCGGCGACCGCGGCGATGACGAGCGTCATCGCGATCGGCGCGACGTACGAGATGTCGGCGGGCCGGTCGCGCACTTGCATCGCGGCATAGGCGATGACTGCGACGACCGATACCGGCGCGCAGACGACGAGCCATGCGCACAGACGGCCCGACGTGATGGTGAGCCGTTCCGCCAATCCGGTCATGCCTTTCGGCGTTCGGCGCGATTCCTCGGGGGACCCTTGTGCGCGTCTGGCCCGGCGCTAGCGCTTGCCTCCGGTGTCGCGGTCGTCACTCGCTTCGGCCACGCGAACGAATCCGAGTTGACGCAAGTACGCGAGATGCGCGGCAAGCGAGGCGTCGCCTTTTATCGAGCGCCACTCCTGGTCCGGTATGAGTGCCGAATCGGGCCCGTCCAGCACGAAGGCCATGCTGACCGCCTTCCCGGGATTCTTCGTCATCGGGATGTTCGCAGGTATCGCGGCATACGTCTCGACGTCGGGCGTCATCGAGAACGCATCGAGCATCGGCGGCGCCTCGGCGTCGTACAAATTCAGCGGATCGATGCCGAAGAGCACTTCCACCGTGCGCAGGATCGACGGAATGCTGTAATGCGTATGGTCCACGAAGCTCTTGCGCACGTACGGTCCCATGACGAACGCCGGCTGCCGGTGCGAATCCACGTGATCGCCGCTTCCTTGCGGATCGTCGGTCGTGACAAAGACGACGGTATCGCGCCATTCGGGCATGTGCGACAGTCCGTCGATGATGAGTCCGAGCGCCGCATCGTTGTTCGCGACGTACGACGCGGGCGTGTAAAAGCCGGCTTTCGTGCCTGCGGTGTGATCGGTCGGAAGCGTCAAGTACGAGTACGCGGCCAAGCCGTGCGCTTTCACGTCGGCGAGAAACAACTCCGCGCGATGGGTATCGGAGACCGCGAAGTCTATGTGCGCGCCGGGGTATTCGCGGTCAGCGTTAGCGGCAAGACCTGGCGCAATGTTCCCGCCGCGTACGACGGTCATCTGCTCGCCGTATACGCGATACGAAACGCCCTTGCGCTGGAATCCGTCGATCAGCTCTCCATTGGGGCCGAATATCGCGCTGACGTCGACGCGCGGTCCGCTTGGGAGTTGACTTCGATCTTTATACCAGTCGAAGTCCATCGTGGCGACCGGCACTCGATCTTCACCCATCTCGGCGTACGGCCAGATGGAGTAGGGCACGCGCTGGTCGGTTTTCGATGCCGGGTCGTCCGGCGTGTGCGCGTTGCGCACATGGTAGTCGTTGACCATGCCCTGCGTCGTCCACGAATGTCCGTAGATGCTCGCTTGACCATTGCCCATGAAATTGTCGAAGAGCGTGTAGCGTTCGGCAAGCGCGTGCGCGTTGGGCGTGAAACGGCGGCCGTACAGCAAGAGCGCGGGATCCGCGTCGGCCGTGGGCTCGTCGCCGAACTCTTCGTCGAAATGCTTGTTCTCGCGCACGATGAACACGACGTGTTTGATCGGCGGCAGTTGGTCGGCTGCGGGCTGGGCCACCGCGAAGTGGTTGTCTGCTGCGACTTGCGCGGTCCATTCCGGAAGACGAGCCGGCTCGAAGAGCAGGTGTTGGAGGAAGCCCGTATACCAGCCGTTCCATTCAGATCCGGGATCGGGCTGCGTTCCAAGGCCGTTGGCGCTCACGATCCAGAGCTGTTGCTTCGGGCGCGGGTCGTCGTCGATGGTCGACGAAGTTTTCGAGATCACCGCCATCGGATACCAGCCGGTCGGAATTCTGCCGAGCACTTTTCCGCTCGTGCGGTCCACCACTGCGACATCGTTGAAACCAGATTCCGCGACGAACAAGTCACGGCCATCGGCCGAAACCGCCATGCCTGAGGGAGTCTGACCCGCGGGCGGCAGCGGCGCAAGGGAAAGGTCGACGTGTCGTGTCACCGCAAGCGTCGCGAGATCGACCTCCGCGACGTCGGAGCCGTCGGCGTCGGCGACGAACGCATGCTGCCCCGCGACGAGCAGCGCGGTGGGGTGCGCGCCTGTGGGAACGTGCGTCGGCGTCGCGGCACCGCCCGACCAGACATCTATGTGATCGCTGTCGTAGAGCGTGGCGATGATGCGGCCGCCCGTCAGGGCGACTGAGAACGGCTGGCCGCTTGCCTTCAGGCGACCGAGCACCGCTCCGCTCGCGTCGCTGACCACGTCGACCTCTTGCAGCGCAGTGCGCGCGACGACGATATGGTGCGACGACGGATCTTCCACGATGCCGTTGAGCAGGCCGCCGAGATGAAGGTCGGCACGCTTGGTGAACGCCGGCCCGTCGACGGAAGCCGCCGAATCGTACCGATAGCGTGAGATCATTCCCGTGAAGCCGCGGGTGACGTAAAGTCCGTCGCTCGTCCACGTCATGCCCGATGCAAACGGTGCGGCGAGCCGGTCCACTTGCCTTGCATCTTCGCCGGTCGCGATCACGTCGATCGCATTCCCGTCCTGCGAGAGCACCGCGATCCATTGGCCATCGGGCGACATGGCCGCCGACGTGGCGAAACCTTCGACCGGGATGGTGAATCCGGTCGGCGTCACCGAACGGCCGTCAGGCAGCAGCCCGAATGCTTGCGCGGCGCTGCCCATCAAAGAGATCGCCGCCACAAGCGCCGCCATGGCGAACACACGCATCTTCACGATCGGTCTCTCCCCTTATGAATGGCCCTAGCCAAAACGTCCGGTGATATAGTCTTCCGTCCGCGGATCCTTGGGCGTGGTGAAGATCGACGATGAATCGCCGAACTCCACGAGTTCGCCGGGTGTCGCCTCCCCTGCCAGCATGAAGCCGGTATAGTCCGAACAGCGCGCCGCTTGCTGCATGTTGTGCGTGACGATGACGATCGTGTACGTCTTCTTGAGATCGCGCATAAGCTCTTCGATCTTCATCGTCGAGATCGGATCAAGGGCCGACGCCGGTTCATCCATCAAGAGCACTTCTGGTTCGACGGCGAGGGCTCGTGCGATGCAGAGCCGCTGCTGCTGACCGCCCGAAAGCGATGTGCCGGATTGATTCAGCTTGTCCTTGACTTCATCCCAAAGCGCGGCCTGGCGCAGACTTTTCTCGGCGATCGCATCGAGGTCGGCGCGATCCCTCACTTCGCCGGCGAGGCGCACGCCCGCGACCACGTTGTCTTTGATGGTCATCGTGGGGAACGGATTCGCGCGTTGGAAGACCATGCCGATGCGGCGGCGCAACGCTGTGGGATCGACGCCGGGGTCGTAGAGATTCTCGCCGTCGAGAACGACTTGCCCTTCGACTCGCGTATTTGCGATGACCTCATGCATGCGGTTCAGGCAGCGCAAGAGCGTCGACTTGCCGCAGCCGGACGGACCGATGAGCGCCGTGATCGCGTTCTTCTCGAAGTTGATCGTGATGTCGCGGACGGCAAGATGCTTGCCGTAGTACGCGCTGAGCGACTGCGTTCGAAGATCGACCGTCATGCGGCCTCGACAAGCGGTCGCGTCATCGGCTTGGCATCCTCGACGGCAGCGCAAGTCGCGCGGCAAGGTTCAACAGGAAGACGAAGATGATCAGTACGAGCGCGCCGCCCCATGCGAATTGCTGCCAGTCCTTGTAGGGTGAGATCGCATATTGGAAGATCACGAGCGGCAGCGCCGCCGTGGGCGAGTTGACCCCGCGGCCCCAGAACAAGCTGCCGAAAGCGGTGAAGAGCAACGGCGCGGACTCGCCCGCCACGCGAGCGATTGCGAGCAGCGTTCCCGTGACGATACCCGCTCGAGCGCACGGCAGCGTCACGAGGAGTACGGCTTTCCACGTTGGGATGCCGAGCGCGAGCGCCCCTTCGCGGATCGAGTGCGGCACCAACCTGACCGCTTCCTCGGTCGTGCGGACGATGATCGGCAGCATGATGATGGCAAGCGCAACCGATGCGGAAAGGGCCGAAAAATGTCTGCTCGGCAGCACGACGAGCGCATACGCGAAGACGCCGATCGCGATAGATGGAACGCCCGTCAGCACGTCGCTCAAGAAACGCACGGCGGTGGCGGTCTTTCCGCGGCCGTAGAGCGCGAGATATATCCCGGCAAGGACGCCGATCGGAATCGCGGCGATCGATGCCATCGCGATCACGAGCGCGGAGCCCGCGATCGCATTTGCGATTCCGCCTCCAGGGATGCCGATCGGCGCAGGAAGTTTCGTGAAGAACGATGGCCTCAGCGCGCCGGCGCCGTTTTCGACGACGTAGAAGATGACCGCCGCAAGAACGCCGGCGGCGAGCACCGTGCACAAGCCCGCGACGACCACCATGAATCCGCTGTATGCGCGCCGCACCGAGAGCCTTGTCATCGGGCGCGCGATCGCGAACCGCTCGCGACTCCCCAGACCAACGTGCGAGCGATGACGTTGACGACGAGGCTGACGACGAAGAGCAATAAGCCGATCTCGATCAGCATCGCCACGTACTGGCTGCCGGTGGCCTCGGTGAACTCATTTGCGAGAACGCTGGCCATCGTGTAGCCTGGCGCGAAAAGCGAGGCCGCGATGGCGGGCTTGTTGCCGATGACCATGACGACAGCCATGGCTTCGCCGAGCGCGCGGCCGAGCGCGAGCACGAGCGCGCCGATGACGCCGGAGCGCGCATACGGAAGGACCGCTTTTGCGAGCACTTCCCACTTGGTCGCACCGAGTGCGAGCATGGCTTCGCGCTGCTCGTTTGGGACCGCAAGGAACACATCGCGCGATATTGCCGCGACGGTCGGAAGGACCATGATCGAGAGCAAGACGCCGCCGGCGAGCATTCCCACGCCATAGAACGGACCTTGGAACAGCGGCAAGAACCCTAAAGTCTTATTCAAGAACGGCTCGACCATCGTGCGCATGATCGGTGCGAGCACGAACAGTCCCCATAAGCCGTACACCACGCTCGGCACCGCCGCCAACAGCTCCACGAGCATGCCGAGCGGCCCCGCCAGCCGGCGCGACGCGAGCTCCGCGAGATAGAGCGCGCAGGCGACGCCGATCGGACCCGCGATCGCGAGCGCGATAGCCGACGTCACGAGCGTGCCGAACACAAATGAAAGCACGCCGTACTTGCCGTTGGTCGGATCCCACGCGGTGCTGACGATCGACGAGATCGGAACTGTCTTGATCGCGGGCAGCGACGCGATGAGCAAGACGACGAAGAGACCGGCCACGACGAGCAGCACGAGCCACGCGGCGCCGGTGACGGTGGCGAGAAATGCGCGGTCGCCGACGGGCGATATCGCGCGTCGCAATCGCGTTGACGTGAGTCTCAATCCGGCGGTTGCGATGTCGACGGTTTGCTGCGACACGACGCTCTCTGGGCGGATGACGAAGGCGGTGCGGAACTCAGGTTTGTCGCCTGCTGCCGCACCGCCTTTCGTCGCGGTTTGTTGTCTAATGGATGGTCGCTAGCGCTTGGCGGGCACCGTTTTGGACGTTTGAGGGCAGCGGCACGTAGTGCACGTTTTTCGCGTATGTCTGTCCCGAGCTCACCACCCAATTGAACAGATCGACCAGCGCGTGTCCGCGACCGGCGTCCGGCTGGGTCTTCCAGAGCATGACCCACGAGTAACCGCAGATCGGATAGCTCGAAGCGCCTTGCTGATCGACGATCGAGAAATCGGTCGGGTTCACGTTGGGCTTTTGGGCGGCGGCTGCGCGAACGCTGTCGAGCGTCGGAGAGACGAATCTACCGCTCTTGTTTTGGATCGCGGCGTATGTCATGCCGTTCTCGAGCGCGTACGCGAGTTCGACGTAGCCGATGGCGCCCGGATTGTTGCGGACCTGCCCGGCGACGCCTTCATTGCCTTTTGCACCAAGCGATGCAGCCGCGGCCGGCCAGCTCACCGTCTTGCTTGTGCCGACGCTCGAATTCCATGCCGAGCTGACGCGGCTTAGATAGTCGGTGAAGATGTATGTGGTGCCGCTTCCGTCGGCGCGGTGCACCGTGACGATCGGCAGGTTCGGCAGATTCGACCCTGGATTGAGCGCTGCCAGCGCCTTGTCGTTCCAGTTCGAGATCTTGCCCTCGAAGATGGCGACGAGCGCGTCGGGTGTGAGATGGAGATTCGCCGGTGCTCCCGGCACGTTGTAGGCGATGACGACCCCGCCGAGCGCGACCGGCACTTGAACGACCGCGCCGTTCGATGCGTTGGCGGCGGCCAATTCCTTCGAGTTCATCGGCACGTCACTAGCGCCGAAGTCGACCGTTTTGGCGGTGAACTGCTGGATGCCCGCGCCGGAGCCGATGCTCTGGTAGTCTACAGAGACGTCCGTGTGGACTTGCGAATACTGGTAGAACGCGCGCGAGAAGAACGGATAATCGAACGACGAGCCGGCGCCGACGAGCTGGGCATCGGCGCGGACGATCGCTGTGCCAAATAGCGCGATGAGTGCCACGGCCGCGACAGCGACCGCGCTGAGGACGAGGGGGCGTATGCGCACGATGATCTTCAGTGCTCCTGTCTTCGGGTGAGAATACCATGGGTGGACACTTGCTTGGCCATCATATCATGAGAGCCATCAAGCCAGGGTTATCGCAACCTTAAGGAAGATTAAGGCGCCCCGGCCGCGCCTTCCACACGGGAGGCCCGTATGAGCTCGTCGCCGTGCGCCGCGACATCGTTGATCTCGACGACCGATCGTTTGAGTTTCTTTGGGACGCCCTCGACCATATACGCGACGCGCTCGCAGACGTTCGTGGCGTGGTCGGCTATCCGTTCGAGATAGAGCGCGACCAGGATGAGGTTACTGCCTCTGTTGATGGCCTTGGGATCCTTGGCCATGAATTCGATGAGCTCTTTGAACACCGTGCGATAGAGACGATCGACTTCATCGTCTTTCGCCGGTATGCGGTGCGCGGCCATTGCGTCGCGGTTGGCGAACGCATCTAGCGCTTCGCGCAGCATCTCTCGCGCTCGAGCCGCCATTCGCGGGATGTCGATCATCGGTTTGAGCTGCGGTTCGCTCGCCAGGTGCTTTGTGATCTGCGCGATGTCGCAGGCATGGTCGCCGATGCGTTCTAGGTCGATGATGATGTCGAGCATGGCCGCGATCGTGCGCAGATCGGACGCCATGGGCTGCTGCAGGGCGAGCAGGTTGAGGCAATTCGTCTCGATGCGGACGTTCAAATCGTCGATATAGTCGTCGAAATTGAGGATTTCTTCAGCGAGGGCTATGTCGGACCGCGCCAAAGCATCGACGGCCTTGGTGATGGCTTCCTCGACGAGGCTGCCCATGCGCAAGACGTCCTGTTGGGTTTCGTTGAGTATGCGGTGGAAGTTCTCGCGGGCCAATCGTCCCTCGCTAACGCGTAATCCGTCGAATATATTGCATTATAGGGCCCGCACGCCCGTTTGTAAACCTTGCATCACCGATCGATGTCGATTACCGGGGACGCGGCGGAACATCGGGATAGTACAACTCCGCCGAACGCGAGCGACGGAGCTTGGTCATCCCGATGATCCGCCGCGTCCCCGGCGATTGATATCGCTGGTGAAAACGTGGACGATCGTGCAGTCATCTAGCCGCTAAACGTACAGCGGAAAGTCGTTCCTCTGTTGAGCTCACTCTCTGCCGTCACAGACCCGCCGTGCGCCTCGACGATGTGTTTGACGATAGCAAGTCCGAGGCCAGTACCGCCTGCGCTGCGCGAGCGCGATTGGTCCACGACGTAAAAGCGCTCGAAGATGTGCGGTAGCGCGTCATACGGTATTCCCGGCCCGTCATCTTTGACGTAGAGCGTCGCAAGGCTCGGAGCCGAGCTCAACCCCACTTCCACGTGACCGCCCGACGGCGTATGCCGAAGCGCGTTGTCGAGCAGATTCACCATGACTTGCACGAGCTTGTCGCGATCGCCGATGATCGTGACTCTTCCCTCCGGCAACGCTGCTTTGAGCGAAATGCCCAGGCGGCGCGCACGCGGCAGATGCGAAGCGACCACGTCGCGGCATAGGTCTATGAGATCGACGCTGCCGAAGCGCATCTCGAGTTTGCCGCTTTCGAGCCGCGCGAGGTCGAGCAGATCTTCAACGAGCGCCACCATGCGATCGGTTTCCGCTGCGAGGCTTCGGAGAAAGCCCGCAGCCGCTTCGCCCCCCGCTCCCGACTGCAATGTTTCGATCATGATCTTCATCGCCGAGAGCGGCGTCCGCAATTCGTGCGAGACGTTCGACACGAAATCGCGGCGCATCGCTTCGAGATCGCGCACGCGCGTGAGATCTTCGACGATGGCGATCGCCTCGATGGAGCCATCGGCGGCATGCACGGCTTTGGTGGTGATGCGCAGGCTGCGATCGGAAGCCGCGTGCAGCGGCACGTCCGCCGTGCCTTCCACGCCTTCGCGCAACGCCGCCAGAAGCCGGCGATCCAAGTCGTAGCTGCGCACGCTCTCGATGAGCGCGCGCCCGATCGCACGCTCTGCTTGCACGCCGAGGATCTCGGTGGCGGCGGCATTGAAGGCGACGACCCGTGCGTCGTCGTCGATGACGATGACGCCGACGGGCAGAGCGTCCAGCAGCGCGCTGAGACGCGCCATCGCCGCAAGGTCGCTGTCCGACGATCTCGCTGCGCCGTTGGCGGCCGCGGCGAGTTCGGCGCGCGCGGCTTCAAGGCGGCGTCGCGTCACCCAGAAAGCGATGATGAATGCGGCGGCGAGCGCGAGCGCCGCGGCGAGAATCGGCGAGATCATCGGATCACTCGCGGAAGAGATATCCGCGACTGCGCACGGTGATTATGTGCTTTGGTTCGTTCGGGTCGTCTTCGACTTTCTCGCGCAGCCAGCGGACGTGGACGTTTACGGTCTGCTGGTCGCCGTAGAAATCGTAGCCCCACACGCGATCGAGCAGTGTCTGACGAGTCACCACGCGGCCGCGGTTCTCGAGCAGCACGTGCAGCAATGAGAATTCCTTGGGAGCAAGCTCAACGACCTTGCCGCCCTTCGTGACTCGCTGCCGGGCGACGTCGAGCTCGATGTCGCCGCCCGTCAACACCGTGACATCTTGGGCGGCCTTGGCGGCGTTGCCGAGCCGGCGCAAGTGCGCCTTTACGCGCGCCAGCAACTCGTAGATGGAAAACGGTTTTGTGATGTAGTCGTCAGCGCCGATCTCGAGCAAGAGCACCTTGTCGATCTCTTGATCTTTCGCGCTCAGCATGAGCACAGGCATGTTCGAGCGCTTGCGGATCTCGCGGCACACCTCCGTGCCGTCGAGCTCGGGCAGCATGATATCGAGCACGCAGAGATCCGGCTTCTCGATTTCGAGGATGCTCAGCGCTTGCCGGCCATCGCCGGCAGTGCAGACCAAGTAACCGTTCTTCTCGAGATTGTAGCGAAGCGTCTGAAGTATATGCACTTCATCGTCCACCACAAGGATCTTCCACTGCTTCGAGGGCGCGCGCTCAACGCTGGCCTGCGACATTTCGACCATCGTTTCTTAAGGTTTGCCTCAATAGCCTTGGAGAGAGCGATCGCAGCGCATCGCTATGGTGTCGTGCCGGTTAATGTTCCTTAATGCGCGCGCCGTTCGACTACGGCACGACGTGATACGCGTGATACGCCCACGAGTACCAGACGCCGAAAAGATTCGCGGCGATGGAAAACGCGACCAATGCGAAGCCGAGCATGCGCGGCGTGCGCTCGAATCCGCGCGCCACGAGCGGAATCAAGAACGGAGTGAAGTCGAGCGAATGGCGCATGCCGAACTGTTCGAAACCGTTGACGTAGTAGAGCAGCGATGGGATCGCGGTCAGCACCGCCGCACTCCAGAGCGCGAAGGATTCGCGCCCGCGCAAAGCCGCGAAGGCGAGCACGAGCGCTGGGCTCGTCAAGGTGAGCGAGACGCCCAACGACTCGGGTTTCAGGTACGGAAAGTAGCCGGTGAAGTCGGGCGCGAGCACAAAAAAGCTGTACAAGTTGAACGGCAGATATTGCAGTTGGAACGGGCTTCCGGTGGGAGAGCCGACAGAGTCCTGATGATACCAGACTGTGTATCCGATATCGTTGAGCGTGCCCCAGCGCGCGAAGTTGTACCCCGCATATAAGAGGAAGAGCGGCGCGATGCCGAGAGCCGCCGATCCGAGCACGCGCCAGCGCTTCTCCGGCGGCGTCTCCGCCAGCAGCCAGAGACCGAACGGAACCGCGGCGAGCACGATGGGAAAGCGCGAGAGCGCGGCGCAGGCGATCAGCAAACCCAAGAGCCATGGGCGCCTGTGGCCGTACCATTCGGCCAGGAAGAGGAGCGCGAACATCGCGCCGGCCACGTGCGCGTACATCCACACCGCCCCAAAGGCCGTGCACCACCAGAGCACCGTGCCCGCGGCGAGGAACGCAAGCGTCGCGTCGCGGGCGACGTCGCTCACGCCCATGCGGCGCAAGATGACATCGGCCGCCGTCACGGCCACCGCGCCGCACAACACACATGCAAGCGTTTCGTTTGCGTTTAGGCCGAAGAGCAGAGCGAACGGCAGCATGATCACGGCCGGCATCGGCGCCTCGATGATGTAGAACTTGCCCATGTACTTGAGGGCGTCGATGGCCGGACCGGGATCTGGAATCGCGATCGAACCGTGCAGCCACGCGTTTGCGAGCAGCGTGTAGTTATCGTAGAACGACTGCTTACCGCCGGATGAGATGAGATAGAAGACGAGCGCGCCGGCGAACACGATCCACGTGCGTGGACCGAAGGCGCTTTCGACGCGCCGCGCCTCGCTCACGGTCCTAGTGAATCCGCGCCGGACGGCGCCGGGGAAGGCACGATTCCGAAGACCTGCGGCGGGATCGCGGTCGGATACGAATAGGTCGTGAAGCGGATGGTGTCGCGGATCGGAGGCGGCGTCGGCGCGACGGCCGCTGCCGCCTGCGATGGAGTAGCGGCGAGTGTGCATGAGACGCCGACGATGGTCGGCATCCAATAGGCTCCGCTCCGTCCGAACTCGATCGTCCCCGATGCGTTGCAGATGTCGGAGCTTGCGGTGAAACGCTCGCGCAGCGGCAATGCGCTTCGAACGTCGAGTTCGAGGTCCGTCACGGCAAAGGCAGCCGGTTCCTTAAGGACGACGGCGTAGGTATACGCCCTGCGACCGTTCACTTGGTCGACGCCTCTGGGTTCGACGGCATACGCATTGGCGTCGACGAGAAACTTCTCTGCGCCGTAGGGCCAGTCGGTGCGCGCATACGTGATGAAGGGCGGCGGGACCAACGGCGAACCGTTGATCGCGGTCGTCTCGTTGCGTTCGTGACCCGCTTCATCGCGATAGACACGATGATTCTCCGTCACGACGCGTGTCGGTCCGCTTCTCGTGCGCGTGTATTCGAAGACCATCACCGGCGGTTGCTTGATGAGGAGCATGCGCGACTGATATCGGCTGAAGAGCGCGAGCGCGCTGGACGGCGGCGCAGCGATCGGCGTCGCAACCGCGGTTCCTTGCACAGGCGCGAGCGCGAAGAGCGCCGCGAGAACCAATGCGACCGGATCAGGCACGCAGCGACTCGCGGATCATCGACGGAACGCTTGCAAATCCGGCGTCGATGCCGGCTTCGTTCTTGCCTGCGCCTTGCGCCCATGCCGGGCTCCCGCCGCCCTTGGCGTCCGCGTGCGCCGCGATTGTCGCAAAGACGTCCTTCGCAGACAGTCCGCGTTTGACCAGGTCCGAACTCACGCTGACGACGATGCCCACCTTGCCGTTCTCGCGGCCGGCGACGGCAAGCACACCGCTCTTGAATTTCGCGCGCAGAGATTCAGCGAGGTCCTTCACCGCCACGCCCTCTTCACCGGCTGCGTGGACCGCGAGATATGCGACGCCATCGACATCTTGGACGTTTTCGAGATGCGCTGACGCGCGCGTCTGCGCCAACTGCGCCTGCAGCGCGGCGATCTTCTTTTCCAGTTCCTTGCGATCGCGGTTGAGCTTCGCGACCGATTCCGGAAGCTGCTCGACTGTTGAGGCGAGGATGGTGCCGGCGTCTTCCGCCGCATCGCGCACGCGCTCGACGTAAGCATCTGCAGCTTGGGAGACAAGGCCTTCCACGCGGCGAATGCCGGCGCCGATGGCGCTCTCCGAGAGCAACACGAAATGGCCGATCTCGCCCGTGGAGTCCACGTGCGTACCGCCGCAAAGTTCCACACTTGGACCGAACGTCACGACCCGAACGACGTCGCCGTAGCGCTCGCCCTTCATGAACACAGCGCCCCGTCGCGCGGCTTCTTCGAACGACATCGTCTGCACGCCGATATGATAGTCGGCGCGGATCAGTTCATTCACCTGAGCGATCACTTGACTGCGCTGATCTTTGCCGAGCGCGCCGACCGGCGATTCGAAGTCGAAGCGCGTCCGGTCGGGGAACACGGCGCTCCCGCGCTGCGACACGCCTTCGCCCGCCACATCCTTGAGCGCGCGTTGGAGAAGATGGGTCACGGTGTGATGGCGGCGGATCTCGCGCCGCCACGCCGGATCAACGAAGGCGTCGACGACGTCTCCGACGGCGATGCGCCCTTCGCGCACGCGTCCTTTGTGCAGGATATGGCGGTGTGATTTGTCGCGGTACTGAACGTCTCGAACCTCGAAGGATGCACCGCTGTGCGCCAGCTCGCCGCGATCGCCCATCTGCCCGCCTCGCTCGGCATAGAATGGTGTGCGCGCGAGCAAGACCACGCCGTCCTGACCGGCCTCAAGAGTTGCGATGGATGCGCCCGACGGATCGTAGAGCGCCTCGACAGGGCTCGACCCCGTCAGCGATTCGTAGCCGACAAATTCTGAATCCGGCAGCGTCGCGCCGGCGTCGGCGTCGGCGTCGCCCACCCGAAGATCGAGCCGCTTCGCCTTCGCGTCGCGCCGCGCGCGTTCGCGTTGTTCGTCCATAGATGCGCGATAGCCGTCCATGTCCACGCTCATCCCGGCCTCGCCCGCCATCTCCGCCGTGAGTTCCGGTGGAAACCCATAGGTGTCGTGGAGCTCGAAAACATCGCGCCCGGAAAGCACTGCGGCGCCGCGTGAGCGCAACGCCGCGATCGCATCGGTCAAACGGCGCGTGCCGCGTTGCAGCGTCTCGTCGAATTGGCGCTCTTCGGCGGCAAGCACGGTCGCGACCCGTTCGGCAGCCGGCGGCAGTTCGGGATAGCCATCCTCGAGAGTACGCACGACCGACGGCACAAGCGCGCTCAGGAAGCCCGAGGCGTAGCCGAGCACGCGGCCGCTGCGCACAGCGCGCCGGATGAGATAGCGCAGCACGTACCCGCGATCCGTGTTGCTGGGGCTGACCCCGTCGGCGATCAAGAAGACCACCGCGCGCGCGTGATCCGAGATGATCCGCCGGTGCACCGCTTGTTCTTGCACGTCGAGCGACGACGATGTGCCGCGAGGCAAGGCGGCGATGATGTCCTGATACAGATCGGTGTCGAAGATGGACGTTTTCCCGGCCAGCACCATGCAAAGCCGCTCGAATCCCATGCCCGTATCGATACAGCGCTTCGGGAGCGGATGCAAGACGCCGTCGCGATCGCGGTCGTATTGCTGAAAGACGAGATTCCACAACTCGATGTGGCGGCTGCAATGCGCACAGCCGACGCCGCAATCGGCCCTGCCGCACCCCGCGGATTCGCCGAGGTCGTAGAAGATCTCGGAGCACGGGCCGCAGGGACCCGTCGGGCCCATATCCCAGAAGTTGTCTTCGACAAAGCGCGAGATACGATCGCGCCCGAGCCCGATGTCGCGATGCCAGATCTCCGCCGCCTCGTCGTCATCCACGTACACGGTGGCGCGCAAGCGATCCGCCGCAAGCCCGAGTGTGACCGTGAGATATTCCCAGGCGAACGCGATGGCTTCGCGTTTGTAGTAGTCGCCGAACGAGAAATTGCCGAGCATCTCGAGGAACGTGCCGTGCCGGCCGCTCCGGCCGACATTCTCGATGTCGTTCTTCCCGCCGGCCACTCGCAGACAGCGCTGCACCGTCACGACGCGGGGCGCCGGCGCGGCTTCCGCACCCAAGAAGACGGGCACGAACGGCTCCATACCGGCGATCGTGAACAATGTGGTGGACATCGCGTCGGGCACGAGCGATGCGCCTGGCAAAAGGGCGTGGCCTTTTGCCTTGAAAAAGTCGACGAACGAACGGCGGATCTGCTGCGATGTCATGCGCTGCGGTACTTCAGCGCGCGGCCGTGCGCCGCCCTTTGCGTCAGGCGTCTTGGAGATACTGCTGCAGCTTCGACAGCGCGCGCTGCTGCAGGCGTGAGACGTGCATCTGCGAGACGTTCATGCGTTTGGCGATATCGGCTTGCGATAGGTTTTCGAAGAAACGCAGATAGATGATGACGCGTTCGCGTTTGTCGAGGACGGTGAACCCGCGTTCCAGGCCGGCTCGGTCGTCGAGTGCGGCGAAACCGCCGTCGACTTTCCCGACATAATCGAGAAGGGTTGCCGAACGCGTCTCTCCGTCTTGGCCCATTTCGGTGTCAAGCGAGAGCAGATTGTACGCCTGTCCGAGTTCCTGCGCTTCGATGATCTCTTCGTCGCTCGCGCCGAGACGCTCCGACAGGTCGCGCACCGTGGGCGAGCGGCCGAGTTCCACGGCGAGCTTCTCGACCGAACGATTGACCGCGAGATTGAGCTCTTGAAGCCGCCGCGGCACTTTGACCGCCCAGCCCTTGTCGCGGAAGTGGCGTTTGATCTCGCCGATGATCGTCGGCGTGGCATACGTCGTGAACTCGACGCCGCGCGTCACATCATAGCGGTCGATCGCCTTGATCAAACCGAGCGTGCCGACTTGGATAAGATCGTCGGCCAATTCGCCGCGATTGGCGAAGCGGGCGGCGAGATATCGGACGAGATTTACGTGTGCGAGTACGAGCTCTTCACGAATCGCCGGATCGCGCGATTCTGCGAACGAACGAAAAAGCGTGCGTGTGCGTTCGCGGTCGAAACGCTCTTCCGAGCGCTCGGTGGGTCGTGCGGACATCGCGGACTATTGCCCAAGCATTTTGGACATGGTGAGTTTCGTACCCGTCAGCGGATCGAAATCGTAGTCCACTTCATCCATGAGAGACCTGATCAAAAAGACGCCGAGGCCGCCGACTTTGGGTTCGCCGAGAGGTTCGGGTGCAAGCGCGCGGCCGTCGAAACCTTTGCCGCCGTCTTCGACCACGACCGTGATGCGCCGGCCGGAGATCTCGAACGAGACCAGCACTTCCTCATTGCCTTGCGCGTGCTGAATACAATTCGTGCACGCCTCGGCGACGGCGAGCTTCAAGTCTTCGACTTCGTCGATCGTCGCGTCGATGCGGTGTGCGATGCCGGCCACGGCGAGACGCGCGACGCTCACCCATTCTGCGCGGCTCGGTATGCGCAGCTGCAGATTCCCGTCGAGCGAGTGCTCCACTCCGCCGGGCATCAGATGCTCTCGCATGCCGCCTTCTCGTCGTCGTAGATGCCGAAGATCTTGACGAGCCCCGTGATGTCGAAGATCTTGCGGATCTGCGGATTGTTGCAGACCAGATTGACACTGCCGCTGTGTTCGCGCACGCGCTTCAATCCGCCGATGAGAACGCCCAGCCCGGTCGAATCGATGTACCGGACATTCTCCAAATTGATCACGAGGCGATAGTGCTGCTGGTCGATGAGCTCCGAGATCGTCTCTTTGACTTTGGGCGATGTGTAGACGTCGATCTCACCATTGAGGTCGACGACCGTCGGACCAGTTGCTCCATCCGATTGCCGAACGCTGACTTTGATGTCCACTCTTTCGGTTTCCCCGTTAGTCATTCTTGAGTTCGTCGATCTTGCTCCGGGCCGCTTTGCGTCCGGATTCGATCGCGTCGCTGACCTGTGCGCGAGTGGACTCTGCCAGATCGCGCCCTTTTCGGACGAGTTCGTCTGCTTGCGATCGCAGATCTTCGGCGACTGTCGCAGCGTGGTCTTTGATGTCGTAAGCCATGTCGAGCGCTTTGCCTTTGGCTTCGTGCGCTTTGCCGCGAATATAATCGCGGGTCTCTTCGCCCGTCTGCGGCGCGAGCACAAGCGCGAGCACGGCGCCCGCGAATCCGCCGATCACGAGACCTGAGAGAAACCCGAGTCCAGAATCGCCACGGTCGTTATCTGACATATCTTGCAAGTCTCCGTCTTCTTTTAGTACCGGCTGCGATCAGGGACGGCCGTTGCCGCGCCTGTGGCCGCCGAAAAATGTCTTCGCCCCTTGCGTCACGCCGGCTACTACGCCCGCGATCGTGGCCACGGTCGGGGATACCGCCGCTTGGGCCACATCGGCCGTTTTCGCAAGCGCTGCGGCAGAACTCTCGACGAGTCCGGCCGCGCGCTCCACACGACTGCTTACTTTCTCTGCATTTCCTGCGATGCCGCTCACGTGGGTCAACGTCTTCGTGACGGGGACGATAAGCGTGGTGAGCTCACCGTCCACTTTGTCGAGGGTGGCGGACGCTCGGTCGATCAGCCCACCAAGTTTGAGAAGCGCAAAGAGAAGCCCGCCTGCGACCGCCAAGCTCGAGAGTCCGATAGCGAGCCACATGACATCTTGCGCGGACATTCGGCGAGTGGTCTCCTTATCCGGGACAATGCGGACCGGGGCACTTCTGGGAGCCGCGAACCCGCGCCTCCCCTCTTACAGAGCGTTGGCGCCCGGGCTTTGCGTTTTAGTCACGGGCCGGCGACTAAGGTGCGCGCCATTGCGCGCAGTTTCTCTATCATACCCGGCAGCACCGTGAGCAAACGGACTATCTCGTCCTTCGTCGTGGTTCTCCCGAGTGAGAATCGCACGGTTCCTCGCGCCGCCTTCGTATCGAGGCCGATCGCCGTCAAGACGTGCGAGGGCTCCAGTGAGCCCGACGTGCATGCGCTTCCCGTGGAAGCCTCGATGCCTTCCATATCGAGCCCGATGATCAGCGTGTCTGCCTCGATCTCCGTGAAGCGCAGGGACGCGTTATTCGGGATTCGCCTCTCGCGCGGACCGTTGAGGGCCGTGCCCGGAATCGAACGTAAGACGCCGTCGATCAGCATATCGCGCAGGAGCGACGTGCGCTGCTTCGATTGCTCCAATTCCGCGATGCTCATCTCGAGCGCGGTCGCGAGCGCCGCGGCGCCGGCCACGTTTTCCGTGCCTGCGCGCCGGCCGTTCTCCTGGCCGCCGCCAACGACAAGCGGCGAGATGCGAATGCCCTTCCGAACGTACAGCGCGGCGATGCCCTTCGGGCCTTCGAATTTGTGCGCTGAGAGCGAGAGCGCATCAACGCCGAGGACTTGCACGTCGGCGCTGATGTGGCCGACCGTCTGCACTGCGTCCGTGTGAAAATACGCGCCGCGTTCGTGTGCGAGCGCCGCGAGTTCCGCTATCGGTTGGATCGTGCCGATCTCGTTGTTCGCGTGCATGATGCTCACGAGCACGGTCTTGTCCGTCAACGCGCTCTTGAGGTCTTGCGCGCGGACGAATCCATCGCCGTCCACCGGCAGTATCGTCACATCGGCGCCGTCGCGGCGCAGCCGATCGGCAGCGTGCGTCACGGCGTGGTGCTCGATCGCGGAGGTGATGAAGTGGTTGCCGCGCTCCGCGTTGGCATGCATGATGCCGAATATCGCGAGGCTGTCCGCTTCGGATCCGCTTCCGGTGAAGATGATCTCTCCCGGCCGCGCGTTGAGCGCCGCCGCAGTCTGAACCCGGGCGCGTTCGAGCGCGGTCTTCACGCGCTGACCGCTGCGATGCGGACTGGACGGATTGGCGAATGCTTCCTTTAGAAAAGGCAACATCGCATCGACCGCTTCTTGCCGCACGGCGGTCGTCGCCGCATTGTCCAAATAGATGCGATCCATTGCCGGCTCTGTTTCGCTGAAGGTTCTTTTACTCCCCACCGCTCGCTCGCGGCGGGCCTTGCACGCGATGCGTAGAACGTCGCAGCATGAGTGACGAGCCGATGCTTTTCGGCGAGCGCGCGTTCGATGATACCGCGCAAGAAGCGTTGCCGATCGGCGCTCCACTCGCTGCGCGCATGCGTCCGCGCTCGCTGGCCGAATTCGTCGGCCAGGGCCATGCGCTAGCGCCGGGCTCGGGATTGCGCTCGGCGCTCGAGCGCGGCAATCCGCCGTCAATGATCCTTTGGGGGCCGCCCGGCACCGGCAAGACGACGTTAGCGCGCCTTGCCGCCGCCGCCGGCGACGCGCGCCTCGTCCAACTTTCCGCGGTCAGCGCCGGCGTGGCGGATCTTCGACGGGCTGTCGCCGACGCGAAGCGGCTGCTTTCGGCATCCGGCAGACGCACCGTCTTGTTCATCGATGAGATCCACCGCTTCAACAAGGGTCAGCAAGACGCGATACTTCCCTACGTCGAGCGGGGCGACGTCACCCTGATCGGCGCGACGACGGAGAACCCGTCGTTTGAAGTCAACAGCGCACTTCTGTCGCGCACGCGGGTCGTCGTGCTCAGGCCGCTCGAAGATGCCGATATCCTCACGCTCCTCGACCGCGCGCTCGCGGACGAGGAGCGCGGATTGTCCGGCCGCGTGCGTTTGGACGCGCCTGCGCGCGCACAGCTCGCCGCGGCGTCGGGCGGCGACGCGCGGATCGCTTTGAATGCGCTGGAACTCGCCGCGGAGATCGCGCTGACGCGCGACGGCGCGGACGCCATCGTGAAGTCGGGCGACGTAGAAGAAGCGTTGCAGCGGCGCGCGCTTCGCTACGACAAGGCGGGCGACGAGCACTACGACGTCATCTCTGCCTTCATCAAATCGGTGCGCGACAGCGACGCCGACGCCGCCGTCTACTATCTCGCACGCATGCTCGAAGCCGGTGAGGATCCGCTTTTCGTCGCGCGGCGGCTCGTCGTGCTCTCTTGCGAGGATGTCGGGCTTGCGGATCCTCACGCGCTGCCGCTCGCCATGGCCGCATTCCAAGCGACCCATGCGATCGGCATGCCCGAGGCGCTGTATCCGCTTACCGAGGCGACGATCTACCTTAGCCGGGCGCCGAAGAGCAATTCCGGTTTGCGCGCGTACTTCGGGGCGAAGGAAGCAATCGACGAGACCGGCGCACTGCCAGTGCCGCTGCACCTGCGCAACGCGGTGACCGGTCTGATGCGCGAACTCGGGTACGGCGCCGGTTATAAATACGCGCACGATTACGAGAAGGCGCGCGTCGATCAGCAGCATTTACCGGACGAACTCGCCGGCCGCAAATTCTACGAACCCGGCGAAAACGAGAGGTAGGGCGGACCTTTAAGGTCCGCCCCTTTCCGATGCCGGATGCGGACCATAAAGGTCCGCCCTACATTAGTCCGCCTAGTCGACGGCGACGCGCAAGACTTCTTCGAGCGTCGTGATTCCCTGTGCCACTTTCAATAGACCGTCGTGATACAGCGTGCGCAAGCCTTGGTCGAGCGCGAGTTTCTTCATCTCCTGAGGAAGGCCGCGCTCGAGCACGAGGCGGCGCATCTCGTCCGTCATGGCGAACAATTCGTGGACGCCGGCGCGCCCCTTGTATCCGGTGCCGTTGCAGTTCTCGCAGCCTTCGCCTTTCACGAGCTTTAGCGATTCGCCGGGTATGCCGTACTCTTCGAACTTCGCCGCGACGGCTTTGATCGTCTTGACGCTGCGCTTGCAGTTGGAGCAGACGGTGCGGACCAAGCGCTGTGCCATGACTCCTTGCACGGACGAGGCAAGCAAGAAGGGCTCGATGCCCATGTCGATGAGTCGTGTGACCGACGAAACCGAATCGTTGGTGTGCAGCGTTGAGAGCACGAGGTGGCCGGTCAATGCAGACTGGACAGCGATGAGCGCGGTCTCCTGGTCTCGGATTTCTCCGACCATCATGACGTCTGGGTCCTGACGCAAGAACGATCGCAAGCCCATGGCAAACGTCAGGCCGACCTTTGGATTGACCTGCACCTGATTGATGCCGGTGATGTTGTACTCGACCGGGTCCTCGACGGTCACGATCTTCGTCTCGCTGTCGTTGATCGCGTTGAGCGTCGCGTAGAGCGTCGTGGATTTACCGGAACCGGTCGGACCGGTCACGAGCAGCACGCCGTTCGGCAGCGCGATCAGCTTTTTCCACACCTCGAGCAGCTGCGGGTGGAAGCCAAGTTTGTCGAGTTCGACATTCACGCTCTTACGGTCGAGAATACGCATGACGACCGATTCGCCGTAGATGCACGGCAGCACGGAGACGCGCAAGTCATACCGATCGCGCTTGAGGTTGACCTGGATGCGGCCGTCTTGTGGAACGCGCTTTTCAGCGATGTTCAGGTTCGCCATGATCTTGAATCGAGAGATGAGGGCCGGTTGGATGGCCTTGGGCGGATTCATCACGATGCGCAGCACGCCGTCGATGCGATAGCGCACGACGATCTCGCGCTCAAACGGCTCGATGTGGATGTCGGAGGCTTTCTGCTGGATCGCCTGCGTGACGATGAGGTCCGCAAGGCGCACGATCGGCGCGTCGACGACGATGTCGTCGGGCATCTCCTCGGATTCTTTGACGACGTCGACGCCTTCTTCGGTCTCCGTGATCAACGACTGCCACTTGCTGTCGCCGCTCGAATAGATGCCGTCGAGCGCGCGCTCGATGTCGTCGATAAAGGAGAGGACCGGTTCGGGTGTCAGCCCGGTCTTGAGCCGCACGTCGTCAAGGGCGAAGATGTCGGTCGGGTCGGCCATCGCCAACGTGACCTTCTTGTCCATCTTGCCGATGCAGATGAGGTGATGGCGCCTCGCGATGGTCTCGGGGACGATGTTCGCGATTTCGGGGTCGATCTTGCGGTTCGCGAGATCGACGTAGATCTTGCCTAGCTCCTCGGCCCGCGCCCACATGATCTCTTCTTTTGGCGCGACGCGCATCTCGACGAGAACTTTTTCGAGCGGATCTTTGCGGCGTGTCGCTTCGGCCGTCGCTGCGCCGAGCTGTTCGGCGGTCAGCACGCCTTTCTCGATCAAGATGTCGGTGAATTTTTTGTCGATGAAATCGAGCACGGAGCGATCCCCATTCAAAAAACGCGGCGCGGCAAGGCCGGCTCGCGCCGCTGCCATCAGTTACTGTATCGGAATGGAGAGCGCGTCGGACTACCGCACACGGCCGTTCGCTGTGACGGCCGTCACGGTGTCTGCTATGAGCCGCGCGTGGGTGCTGGCGAAGGCCGCGGAGCGCGCGGCGATGCCGCCGCCGACGGTAACGGCGACGCGAACGAGGGCGGCGGGGCCGGAGTCGGCGAGGACTTCAGAGGAAACGTCGCCTGCACGCCGCCGAGCGCCTTGAAATTCTCGGTCTTCGTGTTGTACAGAACTTCCGCGGCGTCGAAGGTCCGATCCGGCGGCTCGTCCGCGTGAACGCCGCCGGTGAGCGCTGCATCGTGCGTTTCATCGTCAAGCCGCATAAGGGGAGCCGTGAGCGTCTTGTCGCCTTGGACGACTTTCACGTTGCCGCTCGCGATGTAGACCTTGCGCTTGTTATAGATCTGCAGCTTGTCGCACGTCAACGTCACGGGTTCGCTCGGCTTCTTTCCGTTGCCGCCTACACCCCCGAGTTTGTGCACGAGAACGTGACCGATCAGCGTGACTTCGTCGCGCTTGCTATTGCCGAATGCGCGATCCCCCCGAAACGTTCCATCGCTGGAGTGTCCGGTCACGGTCGACGGCATCACGAAGTCACCGGTCTTGAGGTTGCCTTCGCCTTCGCTGAAATTGACGGTGAGGTCGCCGAAGCGCGTCTGCGCGGGGCCGGAACTGACGATGGAACCAGACGATGACGACGCCGGCGCGGGCGACGGCGCGTTACCGGACGGACGCGGCGTGGGCGCGGCGGCGGCGCCCGAAATCGCGGCGATCAAAAAGGTGCAAGAGAGCGCTGCGGCTGCGCGGTGGTTCATGCGTCAAGATTCCAGTTCGGCGATGCCGGCCAGCGTGGAGCGGATGACGTCTGCGGAAAGAGCGCCGGAGCGTAATATTTTTGCGGTCGCAGCGGTGCAGTCAAGAATCGTGCTTTCTCGCCGCCAGCTAGTCGGCCCTTTGACGAGCGCGAGCGTGGCATCCGGCAGAAGATCGAAGTCATCGTTTGTTCCATCATATGGGGTCATGCCGGAGATGTTCGCGGACGTCGCCGCAAGCGGACCCGTCGCGGTCAGGATCGCGCGACATGCGTCATCATCCGGACAACGTATGCTGATCGTCGGCGCGCCCCCGACCGCGGCTGCACCGATTTTGGGATTCCGCGCAACGATGAGGGCGATCGGACCCGGCATGAGTCTATCCATGACGGTGAGCGCCGCGGGCGTTAATTGTGTGACAAATGGGAATGCGTCGGCGCACTTCGCGACGTGCAACGAGAGCGGTTTGTCCGGCGGCCGCCGCTTCGCGGCATAGACCGCGGCCACAGCGCTTGCATCGTCGGGATCGCAACCAATCCCATACACGGTCTCCGTCGGAAAGATCAACGTGCCGCCGCTTCGCACGCATGCGCGCGCATCCGATAGCATCGCGCTATCCGGAATGCCTGTGAATCTGCGCAGCGAGTTGGGTGGCATCGTGAGAAGAAGGTCCCGCGGAATGAAAAGCGGTAAGTCGTTCGCCGGTGGCGTTTCCAGTCGCTAGAGTACGGAGAATGCCTTTGTCGCGCCTTCGCGAACGACTTTTCCTCGGCGGTTTGATCATCGCGACCGTCGCCGTTCAATCGGCATTGATTCCGCTGTCTATCGGACAGCGGCTCCGCGCGCGGGCAGCGGATCGAGGCAGGCGCCTCATGGCATCCACGCGCCATCGCATCGCGCGCGCACGACTGCTCCTCTGGTCGCGCTGACACCCTGCGCTACATTTAAAACGCCGAGCCTCACGTGCGGGTCGCGGCGCTGTATGATATCCATTCGAATCTTCCGGCGCTTGAGGCCGTCCTTCGCGACGTCCGTCGCGAAACAATAGATCGGATCGTCGTCGGCGGCGACGTTCTGCCGGGCCCGATGCCGCGTGAAACGATGGCGTTCTTGCAAGATTTGGACATCCCGGTGGAATTCATCCGCGGCAACGGAGATCGCGAGGTGCTCGCGTTGCTCGACGGCGATGAAACGAGCGGGGTCCCAGAAAAGTTCCGGCACGTGGTGAAATGGACCGCGTTGCAGCTGCGATCCGATGATGCGTTGGCGATCGCCGCCTGGCCGCCGACGTTGCAGCTCCCGATCGCAGGGCTCGGTGACGTTTTATTCTGTCACGCGACGCCGCGAAGCGACACGGAGATCTTCACGCGCGAAACGCCTGAAGAGAACCTGCTGCCGGCCTTCGCCGATGTCAGTTCGTCGTTGGTCATCTGCGGTCACACGCACACGCAGTTCGATCGGATGATCGGCGCGGTTCGGGTGGTGAACGCAGGCAGCGTCGGCATGCCCTTCGAGGAGCGCGGCGCATATTGGCTGCAGCTCGGTCCGGATGTCCGATTGCAGCGTTCGGAATACGACTACGAAGCAGCTGCCGCGCGCGTGCGCGCAACCAGCTATCCGGAAGCCGACAACTTTGCCGCGTGCAATATTCTGCATCCGCCCGGCGCGCTGTAGGACGGACCTTACGATGGCGGTACATCTCGTCGGCGGGCCATAAAGGCCCGCCCTACATGGCCGCCATAAACATTTGCGGCGGGCCATAAAGGCCCGCCCAACCTTTGCGGCGGGCCATAAAGGCCCGCCCAACATTTGCGGCGGGCGATAGAGGGCCGCCCTACGTAGGTCAACCGAAGATGCGGTAGTCGATCCGCGCGAAGACGTTGTCGGTCTCCGCGTACAGGGCCAGTCTGCGCCGTGCGCTCTCGCTCGCGCCGCCGTGTTTAGCGGCTGCGAGACAGTCATCGAAGCGCGTGATGTGTTCCGAGAACCGCTGCTCCGCGTACTCGCGCGCCTGCCCGGTCGTGATGAGAAACGGCCAGTCGCTGGAACTGAGCAACAAGAGTTCGCGTGCAGCTTGATTGAGGTACAGTTTCGTGAGCGGATCTGCGTTCGGCAGCGAACGAACTGCGTCACGCATCGCGAACTCGGCGGCGTGGATGCGCGGCCACATCCAGTCCGTCTGCGCGTTCGACCAGACTCTGAAGTCGCCGCCCTCACCCCAAGACGTCGCCGGCAGATCGAGCGCGTCGCGCGCCGGTACCATCGTCAGCGCTTCCGATGGGGTGGCCGGGGTGACCGCACCGCGCGCCGCAAGTCTGCGCATGACTGCTTCGATCCACGCCGGCCCCTCAAACCACCAATGTCCGAAGAGCTCGGCGTCGTAGGGCGCGACGATGCACGCGCCGTCGGCGACCGAGACGGCCAGATCCTCGACCAGCGAAGCGAAATGCTCCGCCTGCTCGCGCACGCGATAACTCGCAGCGGCAGGATCGTATTCGGCCTTATCACCCAGGTCGTGCGACGGTCCGCTCACCGCCCAATAATGCAAGCCCGACGTCTCCGCGCGCTTGTGGAACTCGAGGTATGCGGGATCTCCCGGATAGCCGAAATGCCGCGCCCAGACTTGCCGGCTGACTTCGACCGAACGCGCAAATGCGATGACGCTCGAATCGGCGACGTAATGCGGTCGAAAGGTCGCAGCCTCGTGTGACGCCGCGTCTTCTTGCTCAACGGTCGCCGCTCGTGCCGCAAGCCCGAAATGACTCGACGCCGAAAGCGGCTCCGCGCCCGTGACCGCGTGCGCATCTACGAAGAAATACCGAAGTCCGAGCTCTTCGAGATCGCGCTCGAGTCCTGGGCGATACGCACACTCCGGCAGCCAGATGCCGGCCGGCGCGACGCCGAGACGCGCGCGCGTCGTCTCCACGCCGACGCGCAGTTCGGCTCGCACGAGCGACTCCGTGGCTAGCAGCGGCAAGAACGCGTGCGTGGCAGCAGACGTGAGGATTTCGATGCGGCCCGCTTGCGCTAGCGAGGCGAAGCCAGCGACGATATCGCCGCCGCGCGCCGTGAAGTCAGCCGCCAACTCCCGGTAGCGGCGCGCGTGATCGCGCGCGAGCGCCGCGCGCGCGGATTGGCCCGAGTCGGCCGCGTTTTCGGCGTCGACGTCGGCTGCAGCTGCGACTCTCGCGGCATACTCGGTGAAGCCGTCTTGCAGATACGGATCCGCAAGCTGTTCGAGCAGCACAGGCGTTATGCCGACCGCCGCGCGAGCAGCAACGCCGTCGTGCGCCAGGCGTTCGAAGACGCCGAGCAGCGGCAGATACGTGCCGGCCATCGCTTCGTACAGCCACTCTTCGCCGAACGGCCAGCGGCCGGCTTTTCGGACGAACGGCAGATGCGCGTGCAGCGCTAGGACAAATGTGTCGGCGCGGCCGGTGCGCGCAGACGAACGAATTATTGAAGGCGCCGGAATTGCACTCACACCCGAACGCGTTGGCCGGTGCCGATCGCGACGCACGACATCGGATCATCCGCGACGATCACGGGAATCCCGGTCACTTCGGAGAGCAGCGAATCAAAGCCGCGCAGCAGCGCGCCGCCGCCTGTGAGGAATATTCCGCGATCGATGATGTCCGCCGCCAATTCCGGCGGGGTCTTTTCCAGCACGCTCTTGACCGCGTCGATGATCGCCCCGATGGGCTCGGCCATCGCTTCACGCATCTCTTCCGACGAGATGTTCACCGTCTTGGGCAGACCGTTGATGAGATCGCGGCCCCGGATATCCATCCGCAATTCCGGATCGAGCTTGTAAGCCGATCCAATCGTGACCTTGATGTCCTCGGCGGTCCGCTCGCCGATCATGAGATTGTACACGCGCCGGATGTGCCGGGCGATCGCTTCATCGATCTTGTTCCCCGCGACGCGGATCGATTGGCTCACGACGATGCCGCCGAGCGAGATCACCGCGACGTCGGATGTGCCGCCGCCGATGTCCACGACCATGTTGCCGCTGGGCCCGTCGATGGGCAGGCCGGCTCCGATCGCCGCCGCCATGGGTTCTTCAACGATGTCCACGCTCTTGGCGCCGGCAAGTTTCGCGGCGTCGCGCACTGCGCGCTCTTCCACCGACGTGATCTCCGCCGGAACGCAGATCGTCACCGCTGGTTTTGGCCGCAGCCACGAAAAGAATCCGTTGTTGCGCGTGACCTTCTTGATGAAATAATTGAGCATTGCTTCTGTGACTTCGAAGTCGGCGATGACGCCGTCGCGCAGCGGACGAATGGCTTGGATGTTGCTCGGCGTCTTGCCGAGCATCATGCGCGCTTCTTCTCCGACCGCGAGCGTTTTTCCGGAGCGGACATCGCGCGCGACGACCGAAGGTTCGCGCAGCACGATGCCTTTGCCGCGAACGTAGACGAGGACGTTCGCAGTGCCGAGGTCGATTCCGATTTCCAAACTGGTCTCCTACTGCGCGACGAGCGGTGTGGTCACGAAGCGCGAAACGGCGTGACGATGCGCGGCATCCGAATCGTCTCGCCGAGGTCTTGACGCGGCATCACGGGCTCGACCGCGCTCGCGCGCGCGATCGACGCGCCGAGCGTCGCGAGTTGTTCTTCGAAAAATTCGTAGCCGCGATCGATGAACTCGAGCCCACCGATCTGCGTCGTGCCTTCGGCCGCGAGAGCGGCGAGGACGAGCGCGCCGCCTGCTCGGATATCCGGCGCCTCGACCACCGCATCCTTGAGCCGTTCGACGCCGGTCACGATTGCGGTGCGCCCGGCCACGCGGATGTCTGCGCCCATGCGCGCGAGCTCGCTCACATAGACGAAGCGCGCGTCGAAGATCGTCTCTTCGACGGTGGAAGTTCCGCGCGCGAGGCTCAAGTAAGCGACGAACTGCGGCTGCAGGTCGGTGGGAAACCCTGGATAGGGCGCGGTGACGATATCGACCGGCTTGCGATGAGCTTTCCCCTGCACGCGCACGCTTACGCCCGACGCCGTGACCTCTGCACCGCTCGCCGAGAGCGCTTCCGTCAGCGCGGAGAGGAACGTCGGGTCCAAACCTTTGACGGTCACATCGCCGCCCGTGATCGCACCGGCCAAGAGATACGTCCCGGCCATCAGCCGGTCGGGAATGATCGTGTATTCGACACCGCGCAGCCGGCGCACGCCTTCGATCGTGATCGTTGAACTGCCGTGGCCGCGCACGCGTCCGCCCATCGCGTTGACGAACTCCGCGAGATCGCAGACCTCGGGTTCGCGCGCGGCATTTCGGATGATCGTCGTGCCCTTCGCGCGCGTCGCCGCGAGCATGATGTTCTCGGTGGCGCCGACACTCGGACGATCGAGCGTGATGTCCGCCCCCGTCAGCGACTCCGCGCTCGCGATGATGGAGCCGTGCTCGAGCGTGACCGCGGCGCCGAGGGCTTCGAAACCTCTCAAGTGGAGATCGACCGCCCGCGGACCGAGCACGCAGCCGCCGGGCTGCGGGACTTGTGCGCGGCCGAAACGCGCGAGCAGAGGTCCGGCGACGTCGAACGATGCGTTTAATTTGCTGACGAGCGCGTAGGGCGCCGCGTGCGAAGCGATGGACGACGTGTCGATGATGAGCGTGCCGCCGGGTTGCTCGCGGACGCGCGCACCAAGGCTTTCGAGGATGGACGCCATCACGTCGACGTCGGTGATGCGCGGCACGGCGTGCAGAATCACTTCGCCTTCGGCGAGAATCGCTGCCGCCATGATCGGAAGCGCCGCGTTCTTGGCGCCGGGCACCTCGACCGAACCCTCGAGGCGCCGGCCGCCGTCAACGACGAGCCGAGTGCGCAAGCCGTCTAGGTGGTCCATCGATATCCTTGTGACGTCGCGTCAGTCGAAGACGCGACCGCGGTCAGACCTGTGGGGCTCGCGCGACCTCGAGCTGGGCCGCCGCCCACGCCACGGCGTCACGTTCACTCACGTCGTTCGCACCATGCTTCTGCGCGAGGCTCTCCGCGGCCCGCCTAGCCTCGGCTTGCACCGCGTCGATATTGATGTCGGCTGCGCTCAGCGCCATGTCCGTCAGGACGACGCATTTCGCCGGCGTGATCTGCATAAAACCGCCGTTGACGGCGAATTCGATGCGGCGCTTCTCGCCGTCCGCGACCGTGGCTCGAAGCACGCCGATGCGCAGCGTCGTGAGCATCGGCGCATGATTGGGCAATGCGGCTAGGTCGCCGGCGCCGCCTGGGGCCACGACGATCTCGACCTTCCCTTGGAATTTGACCGCGCCCGGCGTGATGACGTCGAGGTCGACAGATGCTGCCATCGCCGTCAGACGCCCGCCTTCATCTTCTCTGCCGCTTCTTTGGCCTCGTCGATGTTGCCGACCATGTAGAACGCCTGCTCCGGAAGATCGTCGAGCTTGCCTTCGACCATCTCTTTGAAGCCTGCGATCGTCTCTTTGAGCGGCACGTATTTTCCTGGCCGGCCCGTGAACGCTTCAGCGACGTGGAACGGTTGCGAAAGGAACCGCTGGATGCGGCGCGCGCGGCCGACGATGACTTTGTCGTCTTCCGACAATTCCTCAACACCGAGAATCGCGATGATGTCCTGCAGATCTTTGTAGCGCTGCAGCGTTTCTTGGACACGGCGGGCGACTTCGTAGTGCTCGTCTCCGACGAAGCGCGGCTCGAGCAAGCGCGAGGTGGACGCGAGCGGATCCACGGCCGGGTAGATGCCTTTATCCGAAATCGAGCGCGAGAGCACGGTCGTGGCGTCGAGGTGGGCAAAGGTCGTGGCGACTGCGGGATCGGTCAAGTCGTCGGCGGGGACGTACACCGCCTGCACGGACGTGATCGAGCCTTTGCGGGTGGAAGTGATGCGCTCTTCGAGTGCGCCCATCTCCGATGCGAGCGTCGGTTGATAGCCGACGGCTGACGGCATGCGTCCGAGCAGCGCCGAGACTTCCGAGCCCGCCTGCATGAAGCGGAAGATGTTGTCGATGAAGAGCAGGACGTCTTTGCCTTGGTCGTCGCGGAAATATTCGGCCATGGTCACGCCCGTGAGACCGATCCGCAGCCGAACGCCCGGCGGCTCATCCATTTGCCCGAAGACGAGCGCAGTCTTATCGAGGACACCCGAGTGCTTCATCTCCAGGTAAAGATCGTTGCCTTCGCGCGTGCGCTCACCGATGCCGGTGAAGACGGAGTACCCGCCGTGCTCTGCCGCGATGTTGCGGATCAGTTCTTGTATGAGGACGGTCTTGCCGACGCCGGCGCCGCCGAACAGGCCAACTTTTCCGCCGCGTACATAGGGAGCCATGAGATCCACGACTTTGATCCCGGTCTCGAACATCACGGTGGTGGGATCTTGTTCGTCGACCAGTGGCGCGCTCCGATGGATCGGATGTATCGCGCTTGCTTGGACCGGCCTGTCGGAGTCGATCGCTTTGCCGAGCACGTTGAAGATGCGGCCGAGCGTGCCTTCGCCGACGGGAACGCTGATCGGCGCGCCGGTATCCCGGACTTCGGCGCCGCGGACCATACCTTCGGTGGCGCCCATCGCGAGACAGCGCACCTGGTTATTTCCCAACTCGCCCTGCACTTCGAGCGTCAGCTCGGTGCCGGCGCCGTCCGCGGACGCGACCGTCGTGCGAAGCGCTGTGTATATCGCCGGCAGTGTCTCGAGCGAGAATTCCACGTCGACGACGTTGCCGAGAACCTGGACGACTTTGCCTGCGGTTGCCATGCGTTATCCTTTATCCGAACGAATGTGGGGCTATTTGAATGTGGGGCTATTTGAATGTGGGGCGCGCCTTTACGGCGCGCCGGGCGGAATGTAGGGCGGCCCTTTATGGGCCGCCGGCGGACCGTAAAGGTCCGCCCTACAAAGGTGATTCATCCCTTTAGGGCCTCCGCGCCGCCGACGATCTCCAAGATCTCCTTTGTGATCGCAGCTTGGCGCGTTTTGTTCATCACAAGCGTCAGGTCGTCGATCAGCTTGCCGGCGTTATCCGTCGCGTTGCTCATCGCGAGCAGACGCGCCGCGAATTCGGATGCTTGCGTTTCGAGCAGCGCTTGATAGACGGTGAACTCGACATACTTCGGAAGCAGCGCTGCCAGCACGCCCTTGGTATCGGGTTCGAACTCGTAGCTGTTCTGCGTCGGCGATCGACGCGCCGCGGCCTCACCGCTCGAGACCGGGAGCAGACGGACGGGCGTCGGCCGCTGCACGATCGTGGATACGAAACGACTCGAGACAAGCGTGACGTCATCGACCGCGCCGGAAAGAAAATCATCCGAAACTTTTTGGGCCACGATTTTGCTCAGCTCAGAGAAGGGCGTGCCCAGGAGAGGCCAATATTCCGCGATCTCGTACGGCGACTTGCGCAGCTGCACGCGGCCCTTAAGACCGACGAGGTAGAGCCGCGTCTGCGGCCCCGCGGTTTTCGCCGTATTGAGCGCGGAGCGCACGAGATTGGAGTTGAACGCGCCGCATAGCCCTTTGTCCGCCGTCATCAGCAGCACGGCCGGGGTTCGCACTTCGCGCTCTTGCAGGAGCGGGTGATCCTTTGCGCCGCCGCTCGCAAGTTCGCGCAACATTTCGCCGACCGCCGTCGCATACGGCCGCGCAGCCTTCATCGCGAGCTCAGCACGGCGGATGCGCGCGCCGGCGACCATCTTCATCGCGCGCGTGATCTGCTGCGTGTTCTTCAGGCTCTTGACGCGGTCGCGCAGCTGGCGGAGGGTTGGCATATCGTCAGCTGCTCTTGTTGAACCGCTGCTTGAACTCTGCGATGCTCGAGTTCAGCTGCTTCTTGGTGTCGTCGGAAAGCGTCTTCGAATCGACGATGGCGCTCAAGACACCGGGCACGGTGGTCTTGAGAAATTCGTAGAAACGCTTGTGGAAGCGTTGGATATCCGTGGTGGGCACGTCCGCGAGCTGGTCGTTGACGGCCACATAGATCTGGACGACCTGCTGATCCAGGTCAAGCGGCTCGAACTGCGGCTGCTTCAGCGTTTCCGTGATCTTCTCACCGCGGGAGAGCTGGGCTTGCGTCGCTTTGTCCAGGTCCGAGGCCAACTTCGAGAACGCTGCGAGATCGCGATACTGCGAGAGCTCAAGCCGGAGTTGGCCGGCCACCGCCTTCATCGCTTTCGTCTGTGCGTTGCCGCCGACGCGAGAGACCGACAAGCCGACGTCGATGGCCGGGCGGATTCCGTTGAAGAACAAGCCGGTCTCGAGATAGATCTGTCCGTCCGTGATGGAGATCAAGTTCGTCGGGATGTATGCCGAGACGTCGCCTTGCTGCGTCTCGATGATCGGCAGCGCGGTGAGCGACCCTGCGCCGAGTTCGTCCGAGAGCTTGGCCGCACGCTCTAAGAGGCGTGAGTGCAGATAGAAGATATCGCCCGGATACGCTTCTCGCCCAGGCGGGCGGCGCAGAACGAGTGAGATCTCGCGATATGCCTGCGCGTGCTTTGAGAGATCGTCATAGATGATGAGCACGTGCTTGCCCGCGTACATGAGTTCTTGACCCATCGCGCAGCCCGCGTACGGGGCGATGTAGCGCAAGCTCGCCGGGTCGCCGGAGTTGGCCGCGACGATCGTGGTGTAATCCATCGCCCCGGCATCGGTGAGGATCTTGTAGAGCTGCGCGACGGTCGACGCTTTCTGGCCGATCGCGACATAGATGCAGATGACCCCTTTGCCCTTTTGGTTGATGATCGAGTCGACCGCAAGCGCGGTCTTGCCGGTCTGCCGGTCCCCGATGATCAGCTCGCGCTGGCCGCGCCCGATCGGCACGAGGCCGTCGATGGCCTTGATACCGGTCTGCATCGGTTCGTGAACCGGTTGGCGCTGGACCACGCTTGGCGCTTGCGTTTCGATGGGCCGCGTGCGAGTCGTCTTGACCGGTCCTTTGTCGTCGAGCGGCTGACCGAGCGGATCGACAATCCGCCCGACCACGCCGTCGCCGACGGGCACCGAGATGATCTTGCCGGTGCGGCGCACCGTCGCGCCTTCTTTGATCTCAACGTCGGGACCCATGATGACGACGCCGACGTTGTCCTCTTCAAGGTTGAACGCGATGCCGAACAGGCCATTTGGGAATTGAACGAGCTCGTTCAAACCGACCGCAGACAGCCCATAGACGCGCGCGACGCCGTCGCCGACCTCTATGACGGTGCCGACTTCGTCCTCTTGGACTTGCGTCCGCGCGTTCAGTATCTGGGCCTTGAGGATACCGGCTATCTCATCCGCATTGATCATCTACTGACTTCCTTTTCCGTTCGGGGACGTCGAGCCGGGGGCGTCGACGTGCGCGAGCAAATGGCGGCGAACCGCTTCGAGTTTGCCGGCGATGCTGGCGTCGACATACTTGTCGCCGACCTGCACGACGGCGCCGCCCAGAATGCCGGGATCCACCTTCGCCTGGGGCACGATGGTGCGTTTGTAGACGTTTGAAAGGCGCCGGGCGAGGTCGGCGAGTTCTGCTGGATCCAACCCTGCGGGCGTTGCGATGTGGGCAGTCGCGCGCTGCGCGTCTTCGTCGGAAAGCTCGTGCATCTGTCGCGCGATCGTCTCGACGAGGTTCTCGCGCCGCTTCGCGACCAACAAGGCCAGGAATCCCGAGATGAGCTCGCTTGCGCGCCCATCGAGCGCGCTCTTGAGCAGCTCGGTCTTGCGCGCGCGCTCGATCACCGGCGAGCCGAAGAATTCGGCGATAGACGGATCGCTCTTGAGCGCTGCGACAAACGCGTCGAGTTCGCGCACGGTCGCATCGATGGTGCCTGCGTCCTTCGCGAGAGCGAAAAGCGCGGCGGAATAGCGTCGGGCCACAGTCTCTTTAAACACGGCTGCGCTCAAGATCTGTGAGCATACGTTCGACGAGCGCGCGCTGGCGGGCCGGCGTTAGTCCGCGCTGCACTTCTTCGCGCGCTTGCGCATGTGCCCGATCTACCGTCTCTTCGAGAAGCTCGCGTCGGACGCGAAAGCGTTCGCGTTCGAGCTCGCCCGCCGCATGGTCAACGACGCGTTTCGCGCGTTCGCCTGCTTCCGCGATCTCGTCGGCAACCATCCGCTTTGCCTGTGCATCGGCTGTCGACTCCATGCGCTGCGAATCTTTGCCGGCCTGTTCGAGATCCCGTTGCGCCGTCTCCACCGCCTCGGCGCAGCTCCGGCGATAGGCGTCGGCGTCGGCGACTGCCTTGTTCTGCGCCTCTTGCACCGCGACGAGCTGCGGCTTGAGAAACTTCTGGAATATGTAAACGATCGCGATCGCGAATATGATGAAGTCGATGACCTTCGCGATAAAGACCGGATCGGTGAGATCGGGCGTGCTCATCCTACGCCACGCTTTCGAGATCGGTCGCCTTGGCGACCATGGCGCGCGCAAGTTCGGCGACGAGCGGCCCTTGGTTCGCGACGGCTGCCGCGCGCTCCGCGGCGACGGTCGCGTGAGCGAGCTGAACGGACGCAGCCGCATCGGCGGCGGCGCGGCGCGCGATGGCATCGGCTTCATCGGCGGCTTGCGCAGCTGCAGCGCGCAGCAGCTCGTCGGCGCGGCGGCGCGTTCCGTCCAACAGCGATTCGGCCTGTGCGTTCAGCGCTTCGGCGCGCTTGCGCAATTCCTCGGCGGCGCGATTCACTGCATCGATCGCCTGCTGACGAGCCTCGATCGCGCGCCTCGTCGGTCTGATGAACACATAGTTCAGCAGTGTCCAGAACACGACGAAGTTCAGGATCTGGACGAGGAACGTGCCGTCGATCGAGAGCAGCATGCTGGTCTTTCGCGGACTACTTGCCGAGGATCGGCTTGAGCACCGACATCACGCCGAGCCCGCCGCCGCCGATAAGAAGAAAGAAGGCGAGCGCGATCGCGATGATCGGGAATGCCTCCAGGATGCCGAATCCGAGGAAGTAGAAGAAGAATATGTTCGGCCTGGCTTCCGGCTGCCGTGCGATCGATTCCACGGCCTTGCTGCCGATGATGCCGTCACCGATCGCGGACCCGAAGGCCGCGAAACCGACCATCAACGCGAACGCGATGATGACGGCTGAAACCAAAATAGCGTTTTCCATGTGTTCTCCCTTTAGTGAGGTTCGTCGGACGTCGGAGTGATGAGGTACGCGGCGGTGAGCAACGTGAATACGACCGCTTGGATGAGCCCGATGAGCATGTTGAACACGTAGATGAAGATCGGACCGCCGTTCGCCAGCGCCGAGATGATGCCGAGATGCGCGGCGATGACGACCGAGACCACCACCAACAATATCTCACCGGCGAAGATGTTCCCGAAGAGCCGCATCGCAAGCGTGACCGGCCGCGCGAGCTCGTCGATGATCATGATCGGCAGCATCGGGATGCCGAGGCCGAGCGGCCTGATGACGAGATGGCCGAAATAGCCCAGACCCTTTCGCGCGATGCCGACGCCTTGAATGAGCAGGATGGTGAAGATCGCAAGCGCGGCGGTCGTATTCAGATCGGAGGTCGGCGACATACCGATGAAGGGGAATAGCCCGATCTCGTTGAGCACGAAGATGAACATGAAGAGCGAGAGGATGAAAGGAACGAACGGCAGGCCGTTCTTGCCGAGAATCGTCTCGACTTGACTCGCGATGCCGGTGACGATCAGCTCAAGAAACGAGTAGCGTTTGGAAAGGCGCGTGACGGGATGCATCTGCGCGAGCACGCCGACCGCCACGAGCACGATCGCCATGGCGATCCACGTGATGGTAACCGTGTCCGCGTGCACAGTATTGAACGGCGCGGGCATGAACGGAATCACCCAGAGCGGATGAGTTCCGATGGTCTCGTGCATCGTTTCCCTTTAGGCGTTCGCGTTGTCGCGACCGTCAACGATTTGTTTATGATATACCAGAATCGCTACTGCCAGCGGTGCGACAAATCCGGCAAGGTATGTGAAGTAACCGAGCCATGGTCCGCGTCCGACGATCAGAAAGGGCGCTGCACCAGCCAGAAGCACGCGCAATACGCCTTCGACCGGGAGAAACGGTAGATAGCGTTTGCCGCCTTTCACCAATCGGTTGAAACTTCTAGCGATGTGGAATTGGCACGCGAGACTTACTAAGGTCCCACCGATAAACGCGAGCGCGGGGATGTAGGCGTGCCAGGCGACCGACAGCAGAGAAGCCGCCGCGAGTGCGACTGCCGCACTACGCGATGCGACCGCTGCCTGAAAGGGGCGGTAGATTTCCATCGGAACGACCGGGTTCGCGCCGTCCCAAATGCCGACCTCCGAGAGCGTGCGGTGTAGGGCGGACCTTTATGGTCCGCCGGCTATGAAGATGTGAAGCGCCGGTACGCTGACACGATGCCGGCGACGAAACCGAGAATCAATCCGACCGGCGCCGCCCATTCCCAGTGCAGGTATCTCGCCGCCGCCAGTCCGAGCAAGAGACCGACGACAAGCGTGCCGACGATACTGCTCCCGGCGCCGGCGAGCTGAAGATAGCTCGAGGCCTTCGGATTCACCGCGCGTTGGGCAGTGTCGGCGGAAGCGACGGATCGAACTCCGGCGCCGGTTCACCGCCGCGATAGTGCGCGAGCAGCGCGCGCGCGATCCGATCGGCGGCCTTTCCGTCGCCGTACGGATTGCTCGCTCTGGCCATCGCATCGTACGCCGCGCGATCGTCAAGCAAGTCGTTGAGCGTCTTCGTCACGAGCGCTTCGTCGGTTCCAACAAGTCGCAGCGTGCCGGCTGCGACCCCTTCCGGCCGCTCCGTGACGCGGCGCAACACGACGACCGGCCGGCCGAGACACGGCGCTTCCTCTTGAAGCCCGCCGGAATCGGTCGCGATGATCGTCGATCGGCCGATCGCGGCAACGAGCGCGCGATACGACATCGGCTGGACGAGCCGGACGCGCGGCACGCAGTCGAGCGTCCTGCGCACGACTTCCACGACTGCGGGATTCGGATGCACGGGCCAGAGCAGCGTGAGGTCGTCGTGCGCTTCGACCACCGTCTTGAGCGCCCGGCAGATCGCCTCCATCGGAGCACCGAGGTTTTCGCGGCGATGCGCTTCGACGAAAAGCAGGCGCCTTGTCGGAATGTCCGGCGCATCGCCTGGCTGCAATCGCGCGTGAACCCAGAGAAACGCGTCGATCACCGTGTTGCCGGTGACGACGATGGACGAACGCGCCTTGCCTTCCGCCAGCAGGTTTGCTTTCGCAGTGGGTGTCGGCGCGAAATGATGCGTCGCGATCACACCGGTCAGGCGACGGTTCATCTCTTCGGGGAACGGCTCGTAGATCGTGTCCGTGCGCAGTCCAGCCTCGACGTGACCGACCGGAATCTTCTTATAATATGCTGCCAGCGCGGAGGCGGTCGACGTTGTCGTGTCGCCGTGCACGAGGACGACGTCGGGCCGCGCGTCGTCAAGCACGCTTCCCATCCGCTCGAGCACGCGTGTCGTGACGTCCGTGAGCGTCTGGCCTTCCGTCATCACCGCGAGATCGTACTCGGGCGTGACGCCGAACAGCCCCAGTACTTCATCGAGCATCTCGCGATGCTGCGCGGTAGCGACCGTGATGCACGTGATGCCTGGATCCGCGGAAAGACGGTGAACGACAGGCGCCATCTTCACGGCATCGGGGCGCGTGCCGAACACGACGCAGACGCGCAGTTTTTGATTCAAAACAGGTGCGGGCCACCTGGTCGGGCGAGAACGAGCACGATCGCGCAGAGCGCCCCGCACACCGCATAGATGACGTTGACGGCAGCCCGCTGGGATAGACCGAGATCGAGCAGCCGGTGGTGTGTGTGGCTGCGATCTGCGGCGAAGAGCGGCGTGCCGGCGCGCAGCCGTTTGACGATGACGTTCGCCGTGTCGAGGATCGGGAACGCCAAGATGATGAGGAACGGCAGAACGAGTGAGATAGCGATCGCACCTTTCGCGCGTCCTTCGACTGCGGCGCTGGCGAGGACGAATCCGATGAAGAGCGATCCGCCATCGCCCATGAAGATGCGCGCCGGATTATAGTTGAACGGCAGAAATCCGGCGGCGGAGCCGGCGAGCGCCGCCATCGTGATCGCGACGAGATACTGGCCCTTCCAGACCGAGACGATGAGCATCGTTATCGAAGAGATCAGCGTGACGCCGGCCACGAGGCCGTCCAAGCCGTCGAGGAAATTGATCGCGTTCACCATGCCCATGTACCAGAAGATCGAGAACGGCACGGCGAACCATCCGAAGTCCACAAGACCGAAATGCGGCACTTTGATCTGATCGATCGTGAAGCCGTACATGACGATCGTGACGAGCGAGACCACGAACTGTGCGAGGAACTTGCGCCGCGGACGCATCGCCATGATGTCATCCCACAATCCGACGCCCATCATCAACGTGCCGCCGAACAGCAGGCCGATGAGATGCGCGAGATCGGGCGTATCCAAATAATGATGGATGACGTACGAATGCGTCAGCGCGAAATTCAGCGTGGTGAAGAGCGCAAGCATGAAACCCAAGAAGATCGCGATGCCGCCGAGCCTGGGCGTCGGCTCGGTATGCACGCGGCGTTCGCCGTCGGGCTCATCGAACACGCCGACGCGAAACGCCATACGCCGGACGAGCGGCGTGACGACGGCGCACGCGATCGCAGCAAGCACAAACGTTATCGCGCACAGCCAGCCGATATTCACGTCGCCGGGGAGCGACTGGATGCCCGGCGCTGCATGGTGGACGGTGGCAGCGCCGATGTGGGGCCGACCTTTAAGGTCGGCCGGGCGGACCGTAAAGGTCCGCCCTACAGGCGTGGTCGTCACGGCCGGGGCAAGCGTTGTCGTCGTCAGAACGATCACGAGAAGCGGTCCACTTGTATCTGCGCCTCGCGGAACATGGCGACGGCCAAGTCGTCGGGGTATGGATCATCGTAGACGATTCGCGTGATGCCGCCGTTCACGAGCAGTTTGGCGCACGTCAGGCATGCGCTCGCCGTGCAATAGAGCGTGCTGCCTGAGATCGCGACGCCGTGCCGGCTTGCTTGGACGATCGCGTTCTGCTCCGCGTGCGTGGAGCGCGCGCAGTGGCCGTGCAGCATGTCACCGCCGTCGGTGTGATCGCAGTGCCGCAAACCGATGGGCGCTCCGTTGTAGCCGGTCGTGAGGATCCGCTTGTCCTTCACGATGATCGCGCCGACGGAGCGACGCGAACACGTGGAGCGCGATGCCACCGCGTGGGCGATCGCCATGAAATAGGCGTCCCACGATGGCCGTTCGCTGGCCGCCGTCATGTCGCTCGGCCGCCGTGCGTCTCCGGCTTGCGGCCGGCGCCCCGCCCGAACAGCCGATCGCCCGCATCGCCCAAGCCCGGCACGATGTAACCGTGCGCGTTGAGGTGACGATCGAGCGCGCACGTGAAGACCTTGACTTCTGGGTGCGCGCCTGCGACGACGCCGCATCCTTCAGGCGCGGCGATCAACGTGATGACCACGATGTCGGTCGGGCGCGCGCCGCGATCGACGAGGAGATCGATGGTGGCGACCGCCGAGCCGCCGGTGGCAAGCATCGGGTCGAGCACAAACGCGCGACGGCCGCGAAGATCGTCGGGCAGGTTCGCGTAGTATGCGACCGCCTGCAATGAATCCGGGTCGCGATACATGCCGACGTGCGCGACTTGCGCTTGCGGCAGGAGCGCATGAAAGCCGGGCACGAGACCGAGTCCGGCGCGCAGGATCGGCACGAGCAAAGGAACGCTCACGAGCGATTTCGCCGCTGCCCAGTCCACCGGTGTGGCGACGCGGGTCTCCCGCGTCTCAAGATCTTCCGTCGCAGGATAGGCGAGCAGCGTCGCGAGCTCCGTGCACAGCTCGCGGAATTCTTTATGCGATGTGGCGGCGTCGCGCAGTCGTCCCAGCTTGTCGTCCACGAGCGGATGCGACAGCACCGTGAGATTGGGGAACTCGCGCGGCTCCACGATGTGTGCTGCTCTCGTCCGCTCGTGCCTTACGGCACGCCGAATTGCGACGTCAGTCCGTAGACGCGCGAACGCAACGCATCGACGCGCGCCCGGCTGCTCATGTCGTCCATGGCGGCGATCATGATCGCACCGATCTCGCGCATCTCCGCCTCTTTCATGCCGCGCGTCGTGACAGCCGGCGTGCCGACGCGCACGCCGCTCGCGACCGAAGGCGGATTCTTATCGAAAGGTATCGTGTTCTTATTGACCGTCACCCCGATCTCATCAAGGTAGACTTCCACATCCTTGCCGGTCAAGCCGCGCGACGAGACATCCACGAGCATCAGGTGATTATCGGTTCCACCGGTGACGATGCGTACGCCGCCGGCTTGCAGCGTTTCCGCCAGCGTGCGCGCATTGCTGACGACTTGACGCGCGTAGTCCGAGAACTCGGGCCGCAACGCTTCGGCGAACGCGACCGCTTTGGCCGCGATGATGTGCATGAGCGGCCCGCCCTGAATGCCCGGGAACGTGGTCTTTGAAATGCCTTTGCCGAGCTCTCCGTTGCACATGACGACACCGCCGCGCGGTCCGCGCAGCGTCTTGTGCGTGGTCGTCGTGACGTAGTCGGCGTGGCCGACCGGAGACGGATACAAACCGGTGCAGACAAGTCCGGCGACGTGCGCGATGTCGGTGAAGAGCAGGGCGCCGACCTCGTGCGCGATATCGGCGAACGCCTTCCAATCCACGGTCCGTGAGTAAGCGCTCCAGCCCGCCACCAACATCTTCGGCTTGCGCTCGCGCGCTATCGCGCGTATCGAATCGTAATCGAACCGCTCGGTCTTCGCGTCCACCATGTACGGCACGACGTCATACAACTTGCCGCTGAAGTTGACTTTGCTGCCATGCGTGAGGTGGCCGCCATGGTCGAGCGCCGTGCCCATGATGACGTCGCCCGGTTTCAGCGCAGAGAAGTAGACCGCCATGTTGGCCTGCGCGCCCGAGTGGGGCTGCACGTTGGCATATTCGACGCCGAAGAGCTGCTTCAGGCGCTCCATGGCCAGCGTCTCGATGACGTCCACGTATTCGCAGCCGCCGTAGTACCGCTTGCCCGGATAGCCCTCGGCGTACTTGTTCGTCAGCACGGAGGCTGCCGCTTCGCGAACCGCGGCGCTGACGTAGTTCTCGGATGCGATCAGCTCAAGATTTTTGCTCTGGCGTTCTTCTTCTTTTGCGATGGCGTCGTAGACCGCCGGATCTTGCGCAGCAAGTACTCCGGCCTCGAGCAGCCGCGCGTTCAAGCGTTTTCTCCCTGCGCGGCGGCGACGGTCTGGTCGTAGTCATCGAGCTCTTTGACTCGGCGTTCGTGCCTGCCGCCCTCGGCTTCCGTATCGAGCCAGACGTGCAAACACTCCACGACCATCTCCCAACCGGTGAGACGCTCGCCGAAGCAGATGATGTTCGCATGGTTGTGCTGACGGCTGAGGCGTGCGGAGTACGGTTCGGCGATGCAGACGGCACGAACGCCATGCACCTTGTTCGCCGCGATCGCGATGCCGAGACTCGAGCCGCACACGAGCACGCCGCGGTCGAACTCGCCGCGCCCGACAGCTTCACCTACCTTGAACCCGATGGGCGGATAGTCGACCGGGTCCGTGGAGTACGTGCCGAAGTCCACGACTTCGTGTCCGAGTTCGCGCAGCACGGCGGCGATCTGCGTCTTATAGAGAAAGCCCGCGTGGTCGGCGCCGACGGCGATGCGGAGATGTTTTGCGCTCATAAGTCAGAGCCGTTACGTTCGCTTGCGTCTGTGGGAGCGACCTTTTTGACCGGTCAATGCGGCGACGATTTTCGGCATGCCTTTCGCCAGTTGTTCGCGCACGTCACGGTAATCCGACTCGGTTCCACCGTAAGGGTCCGGAATGTCTCCCATGCCGGTCACGCTGTCGAAGCTGACGATCTTCGCTTTCGCTTCGGGGAAGAAACGGTGGAGATAATCGCGATGACGATCGGTGACGCAGACGACCAGCGACGAGTTGGCGATCAATTCTCGCGTCATCGGCTGCGCATGATGCGCGTCCAGCGACAGTCCGATCGATTCCGCTTGCCGGCGCGCCCCGGCTTCGGCGGATAGACCGTCGATCGCGGCTGTGCCGCAGCTCTCCACCACCGCGTCGACATCCGCTTCGCGCAATGCCGCGTGCGCCATGACCTGCGCAAGCGGGCTTCGGCAGATGTTGCCGCTGCAAACGAAAAGTAGACGAACGCGTCCCTCGGTCATCGGCCGACCGTTCGTATCCATCGAGCGCGTGACCTACGACGCCGTTAGGAGAACGCATCAAGCGCGCAGAACGCGCGGGCATGAAGCTCTGCTGCAGCACGGCGGCGTTCGGCCGAGCGCTCGACAATGGCGCGCTTACGCAGTTGGAGTGGATCGACGTCTGCGCAAGCGAGCTCGATGTCGACGGCGTCGAGTTCGACGGGGCGTATTTTCCGCGCACGGACGGCGACTATCTCGCGCAATTGAAGAAGCTCTGCGCGGACCGATGCCTGACCGTCGCAGGCGTACGGTCGCCCGTAGCCCTTGGCGGCGCCGATATAGATGCGTCCGTGGCGGGTTTTCTGCCGTGGATCGGTCATGCGGCCGAGCTGGGCTCACCGCTGTTGCGTTTTTCGGTCGCGGGCGTACCCGACGGATCACCAGGTATCGCCTGGCGCGAGCTCATCCGCGGTCTGAAGGCGGCGTGCGTCGACGCCAAGCGCGCGAATATCACGCTCGCACTCGAACGCGGGGACGAAGGGTCGTTGGTCGCGTCGCCCGCCGACATGAAACGAGCGCAAAAAGAATGCGACTCTGCATGGCTCCGCATCGCGACGCGTGCGGAGGACTTGGCCGGCGACAAGAGCACCGATTTTCGCGCGCTCCTCGATGAAACAGTCCTCGTGACTGCGCGTTCGGATGACCGGCGGTCAATCGATGTGATTCGCAGTTCAGGCTATCGAGGTTTCATCGCGCTGGTCGGCGAGCAGCTCGCCGTCGGTCGTTTTGAAGCTCTCATCGCGGCGTGGCGCAGACAACCCGACGGAAAGGCCGCAGTCCCGTGACGTGCGCCTAGTCGTGGTACTGGTCGGGATTTGTGGTTTTTTCTATTTCTACGCGAATGCGGGAGAGTATGGTGATACCGGCAGGTACGCCTGTTACATCGCTGCGTGGCTCACGCTGCTTGCGATGTTCCGCTTTTGGCGCCCCGCAAGCGATTATGACGCGAAAAACAAATTGTGAAATAAGAAGGGCCGGCATAAAGCCGGCCCCTTCCTTCGCGATCGAGCTCCCCATTGAGCCGTTGCCTGCCGGAGATCGAACCCGCTTTAGCAGGTGGGTGCTGACCCAAGCGCCGGAAGGCTTCCCTCTTCGAGGAGGGCTTGCACAAGACGCCCGGAGTTCGGCTCCCTCTCGTGTTGTTTGTGGTTCAAACACGAGACAGGCTGACGTACACCGCAGGGAGCGCAACCGCGCTTTAGGGCTTCACCCTAACACGCCGCATAAACGAAAACAAGTCTTGACAAAAGCGAAGGGAGGTTGGTGCGGCGCCCCCCAATCTCAGGGCGCATGACGCCTACGCTTCAATATGAAACGCTGGTCATGCACTTGCGCCACACGTTCACGATCGCGCGCTCGTCAGAAGACGTCGCGCAGACGCTTCTTCTGCGCCTGAGCGCCGACGGCATCGATGCGGTCGGCGAATCCGCCCCGATAGAACGCTATGGCGAAAATGCTGGTCTTGTCGAGCGCCAGCTGCGCCAACTCGACCTGACTTGCGCGAACCTCTGGCATATCGACGAAGTGCTGGGCAAACTTCCATCTGACCAACGCGGCGCGATGTGCGCCTTGGATCTCGCCCTGCACGATTGGGTCGGCAGGCGCCTTGGAATACCCGTGTACGGTCTCCTCGGCTTGGATCCGGCGAAGGCGCTGCAGACGTCGTTCACGATCGGCATCGATGACGTGGAAAAAATGCTGAGCAAGACGCGCGAAGCGCTCGACATGCCCATCCTCAAAGTCAAAGTGGGCGCGGGCAATGAGATCGCGGCGCTTGAGGCCATGCGCTCCGTCTATCGCGGCATCATCCGTGTGGATGCGAACGAAGCGTGGACCCCTGAAGAAGCGGTCAGTCATTTGCGTGACCTCCGGCGTTTCGATCTCGAATTCTGCGAGCAACCCATCGCCGCCGGCAATCCCGCCGGGCTGCGATACGTGCGCGAAAATGCCGGCGTGCCGATCATGGCGGACGAGGATTGCCTTACGCTTGATGATCTCGCGCCGCTTTTTGGTTGCGTCGATGCGATCAACATCAAACTTGTGAAATGCGGCGGCATGCGCGAAGCCATCCGGATGATCCACGCGGCGCGAGCTATGGGGATGAAGATCATGCTCGGCTGCATGATCGAGTCGTCGATATTGTGCACCGCGGCGGCGCAGCTATCGCCGATGGTGGATTACGCAGACCTCGATGGTCCGCTGCTCATCACGGACGATCCGTACGCCGGCTTGCTCTACGACGGCGGGCAAATGCGTCTGCCCACTGCGCCGGGGCTAGGGGTGCGACCGCGCAAAGCGGCGTAAATCAAGCCATGCCGACGCACCGGCGTTACGCGGTTCTCACCGAGGGTTTCATAGCCGATCGTCATGCGAAGACGGCGTTCGGCGTTATGCGTTACGGGCGAGACGACGTGGTCGCGGTCATCGACACGACCGCTGCCGGCCGTCGCGTGAACGAGCTCCATCCGCACGTGCGCTGCGACGCGCCGATCGTCGCGAGCGTGGCCGAGGCGCTTGCATTTTCTCCCACATCACTGCTCATCGGCGTCGCGAACGCCGGCGGTTTCTTGCCGGCGGCATTCCGGCCGCGGGTTCTCGACGCCATCGAAGCGCGCTTGGAGATCGTGAGCGGGCTGCACGAATTCCTCGCCGACGATCCGGAGTTCTCGGGCCGCGCGAAGAGGACCGGTGCGCAATTCTGGGATGTGCGCCGGCCGCCCGAGCCGATCCCGATATTCTCGGGTGCGGCATACAGCGTTCCGCAGGTCGTCGTGCTCGCGGTGGGCAGCGATTGCGCGATCGGCAAGATGACCGTGATGCTGGAACTCGAGCAGGCCGGACGCGCGGCCGGCGCACGACCGGAATTCGTGGCGACCGGCCAAACCGGCATCATGATCGCCGGTTCGGGCATCTCGGTCGATCGCGTGATATCGGATTTCGTCACCGGCGCCGCGGAGCAGTTGGTCACGGGCGTCTCGCCCGGCACCGACATCACGCTCGTGGAAGGTCAAGGCGCGATCCATCACCCGGCCTATGGGCCCGTTACGCTCGGACTCATGTACGGAAGCGCACCTGACCTTTTGGTGCTCTGCCACCGCGCGGGCCAGCAGACGATCGAAGACTTCGACGTTGCGATACCGTCGTTGCGCGACCTCGCCCGCGATCACGAGCAGATCTTGGCGCGCGTCAAGCGGGCGCGTTGCGCGGCGATCGCGCTGAACACCGCCGGTTTGGCCGAGCCGGAGGCGCGCGAGGCGATCGCCGCGGCTGAACTCGAAACGGGTCTGCCGGCCGACGACGTCGTGCGCAATGGCGCCGACAAGCTGTGGCATGCGATCGCGCGCGCGGCAGAGGAGACGGTCAAGCGGCGGCGCGCATCGTGATGCGCCGAATCGCGCTGCTCGCGGCGGCCGTCGCGCTCGTTTCGTGCAGCAAGGTCGGCACGACGTCCGCAAGCGTGGGGCCGCGCACGGCCAATCCCTGGACGATCCACGGCACGCTGCGCCTGAGCGAGGCGGAAGAACCGAATTCGCTCATCCGCATGTTCTCGAATCAGGAATCCGCGGACGACGTCACATCGCTCTTATTCGAACCGTTCTTCCGCTTCGACGACCACGAAAGGCCGGTTCCGTCGCTTGTCACCGTCGTGCCGACGCAAGCGAACGGGTTGATCAGCGGCGACGGCTTGCGCATCACATTCAAGCTGCGCCAAGGCGTCGTCTGGTCGGACGGCGCGCCGGTGACGGCCGACGACGTGATCTTCACGTGGCATGCGATCGTGGATGGCCGTAATCCGGTGGTGTACACGCAGGGATACGACCAGATCCAGGCCATCCAACGCGATAACGCGCACCAGGTGACCTTCGTCTTGAAGAAGCCGCTCGCGGCTGCGGTCTACCTCTTCTCGGCCGGCACGTTCACGCCGCTGCCGAAACATCTCTTGGAAAAATACGCGACGCTCAACAACATCGCATACGACCGCGCGCCGATCGGGGACGGACCGTTCGTGCTCAAACAATGGATATCGGGTCAGGATATCGTCTTTGGCGCCAACCCGCGCTACTGGCGCGGCAAGCCGAAGCTCGACACCATCGACATCGAGATCATCCCCAATGTCAACACGCTGTTCTCCGCGCTGAAATCGCACGACATCGATATGGTGGACGGCGTTACGAAATCACTCGTGCCGCAATTGAATACGATCGCGGGCATCCGGGTCTCCACGGTCCTACAGGCGAACTACCGCCATCTCGATTTCGACTGCAAGAGTCCCTTGCTCGCAGATGTCGTCGTGCGCCGTGCGATCGTGCGGGCGATCGACGTCGATCGGCTCATCCGAGCCGTCTACGGCGGGTTGGGCGTGCGCGCCGTGACCGACATCCCGCCGTTCTCCTGGGCCGCGAACGACCTCAAGCCGGCGCCGTTCGATCCGGCGGCCGCCGCGCACATGTTGGACGCAGATGGATGGCGGATCGGGAGCGACGGCGTGCGCGCAAAAAACGGCGTGCGGCTCGCGCTGACGATTTCGACAGCGACGAGCAATCTGCTGAATCAAGACGCAGAAGCGCTCATCGCCTCGGAGCTGAAGGCGGTCGGCATCGAACTCGATGCCAAGAACTACGAAGGCGCCGTGCTGTTCGCGCCGGATGGACCGCTGTACGGCGGCCACTACGACATGGCGTTGATCCTGAACACCGAGGGCACAGATCCCGACGACCTCGCAGGAATCGGATGCGATTACTTTCCACACCACGGCTCGAACACGAATTTCTATTGCAACCCGGTCGTGGACGCATATCTGAAGGACGCGCAGGTGAGCTACGATCATGCGCGCCGGCGCGCGGACTATCGGGCCGCCTGGAAGATCTTGCTCGATGAAACGCCGATGCTCTTGATCTACTGGGATCAGAACGTCATCGCATACAACTCCGATCTGAAGAACTTCAAGCCCGCACCTGTGATCACGGACTATTGGAACGCCTGGGAATGGCAGATCTGACCGCAGCCTGCATGCTCGCCGCGGCGGTATTCGTGATTCGCTTCCCGGAACCGGTGCGCCGTGATTACGAATCCGCAGTCCATGCGGTGCCATCGGGGTTCACGTCGGCGATCGCTTCGTGGAATATCGAATCCCCGCCCGCGGGGTGGGTCGATGTCGGCATGCGCGCGCGCATCGGTCAGCGTTGGACGGCATGGTTCGATATGGGCGAGTGGAGCCCGGACTTGAGCGGCGGCCACCGGCGCTCGCGCAACGGTCAACACGACGCCGATGGCAGAGTGGATACCGACACGCTCGTGCTGGCGCAGACTGCAAACGCTGTGCAGCTGCGCGTCATCATGCACTCACCGCCCGGCGGTGAGGCACCGTCCCTGCGGCTGCTCGCCGTGACCACCGATACGGACACGCATCGTTCGGTCTCACAGGGCGATGCCCGGCGTTCGACGGCGTGGGGCATGGACTTGCCCGTTCCCGAGCGGACGCAACGCATCGGTTCCGAAGGCGGCCGCTATGGCGGCGGCGGCGATTCGTGGTGCAGTCCGGCGAGCATCTCCATGGTGATGGCGTACTGGGCGCGCAAATCCGGAAACCCAGATTGGGACGTCGATGTCGCCGATGCGGCGGCCGGCACGTACGATCCGGCTTATGACGGGTGCGGCAATTGGCCGTTCAACGTGGCGTTCGCGTCGCAGCACGGACTTGAAGGCTGGGTGGCAAGACTGCCCTCGCTGGCTGATTTGGAGCGATATATCGCTGACGGCGTGCCCGTCGTAGCGAGCATTCGCGTAGGCCCGGGCGATCTCGACGGCGCGCCGTACCCCAAAACCGCAGGCCACTTGCTCGTGGTGCGCGGATTCACGAGCAGAGGCGACGTCATCGTCAACGACCCGTATGCGCAAGCCGGTTCGATCCGACGCATCTATGATCGCAAGCAGTTCGAGCGAGTTTGGCAAGGCGGATCGCATGGCGCCGTCTACCTGATCGCGCCGAGCGGCCGCCTGCCTGCCGCACAATCGTCGGCCGAATCGGACTAACGTTAGGGCCTAAATTGCCTACCGCCGGCCAAGGCCGTGATGATACTATAAAGCCTCTTCTCTAGACGAATCTTAGTTGGGAGTTTGTGAGTATTCATATGAAGACGACAGTGCGAATCGTGTCCGTCGCGTGCGCCGCGCTTGCACTCGCTGCGTGCTCGGGCAAATCGGTCCTTCCTGCAGGTGGGCAAGGCGGTGCGAGCGGCTACATCGCGCGCCCGGGCGCCCATGGCGCGAATCCCTCGTTCACGTCGGTGATCACGGAGCTCGCGATCGCGCAGAAGACCAGCCAGCCCGCCGGAATCGTGATGGGCCCGGACGGCAACATCTGGTATGCGCAGCACCACAAGAGCGCGATCGTCACGATCAACGCCACGACGCATAAGGCCACGCGCTTTGTGATCAGCACGCGCAACTCGGACCCGAGCCAGATCGCGGTCGGCCCGGATGGCAACCTCTGGTTCGCCGAATCTATCGGCGACAAGATCGGGAAGATCACCACGGCGGGCGTCATCACCGAGTATCCGCTCCCGCATCTGCAGTCAGATCCGATCGGCATCACGGGCGGTCCGGACGGGAACGTCTGGTTCACCGAGTTCGATGGCAATCGCGTGGGTTCTATCACGCCGTCGGGCACGATAACGGAATATACCTTGCCCAGCCTGCACGCCCGACCGAGCAGCATCACGAACGGTCCGGACGGCGCGCTCTGGTTCACCGAGAACGGCACGAACAAAGTCGGCCGCATCACGACAACCGGCACGATCACCGAGTACACGCTGCCGTTGCCGAATAGCCAGCCCGACGGCATCGCCGCCGGACCCGACGGAAATCTCTGGGTCGCTGAGACGGGCGTCGGACAGATCGCGCGGGTGACGCCGGCGGGCGTCGCGACGAACTTCAACCTTCTGACGTTCAACGCCGGTCCGGTCGGCATCACAGCCGGTCCCGCCGGTTCAAATCTTCTCTGGTTCACCGAAGTAAACGCGAACAGCATCGGCACGATAACGACGGCGGGTGTCGTCAACGAATACATCGTGCCAACGGCTTCGAGCGGCCTCAATCGGATCTGTGTCGGACCGAATAGCACGGTCTGGTTCACCGAGCAAGTCGCCAACAAGATCGGGATCGAATCAGGCAGCTGATCGGTCAACAACCAACGACGAAGGGCCGACATGAAGTCGGCCCTTTTATTTATCTGAGGCCTTTGCGCGCGATTGCTGTGTCGATGATCAGACCGGGCAATGACTCGCAGAAGAGACGGTTCGTCTGAGTGATCTGCTCGCGCTCGGCCCCTTGAACGCCGAGGTCCGAGAGCAGCTCGCCGCTGAGCGCGAGACGGTACGGCAATTCCTGTGCGGCGGCGCGACCGTCGTCGCGCAGCTTATCTCTGAGCGAGGCCCTGCGCGGGTCCGAATACGTCGGTTTGCAATCTCGCCACCAGATCTCAAGCCAGTCCGGTGACGTCGCGATCGCTCGGTGCTCCGCGTCGATCGCAAACGGATCGGCGACAGATTTCATGTCTTCGAATATCGAGCGGACGCGCAATGGCGACTCGCGCTCGTTCGCAAACGCGACGGAGACCGTTCGATGGTCGTAGCCGATGTCGTACGACGCGCCGGGCTGTCGGGGCCCTGTGTTGCCCAGGCCGCCGATCACGCCGTCGGTCAAAGCCCCATCCACGGCAGAAGCGATGATCAGCAGCTTTGGATTGAGGTGATGGAAGAGTTCCACGAGATCGCGCATGCGAGCGATCTCGCGAGCGTTGTGCCGGATCGAAAGCGCGCTCGAGTGGTCTGCCACCGGCCACTCGGAGATCGCGCTGTCGGCAGTATCGGCGATGGTCTGCGAACGCTTCAGGAATGAAGCCGCGAGAAGGCTTGGCCGCAGCCGGCGCCACATTGCGTCGAGAAAGCGCGGCCACGCCGCGTAGGCTTGAAACAGACTCGCGACGATCGGGACGCGCAGCGAATGTTTGAGATCGCGATAGACTTCGACGGCGCGTTCGTCTTCGGCTTCCGACTCGGGTACGAGGCGCAGCGTCATGCTTTCGCCTGCGGCGCGGCATCTGTCCGCGGTGCATCGACGCGCAGCGACAGCTCGCGCAGAAGCTCCGGCGGCACCGGCGCCGGTGCCTCGATCATGAGATCTTGGAAGCGCTGATTCTTCGGGAACGCGATGACTTCGCGGATGGATTCCGCGCCGACCATCATCTGTATGAGCCGATCGACGCCCGGTGCGATGCCCCCGTGCGGCGGCGCGCCGTATGCGAAGGCGTCGAGCAAAAAGCCGAAGCGGTCACGCACTTGCTCGTCGGTGTAGCCGAGGATCCGGAAAACACGGCGTTGGAGTTCGGGGTCGTGGATTCTGATCGATCCGCTTCCGATCTCCGATCCGTTGAGCACGACGTCGTAGTGCTGCGCGCGGATCGCGAGCGGATCGCCTTCGAGTGCTTCGAAACCCGGCGCCGGCGCGGTGAACGGGTGGTGCATGGACGTTATCGCGCCGCTCTCCGCATCCCGTTCGAACAGCGGAAAGTCGAGCACCCAGCAGAATTCGAAACGTTTCGGGTCGCGCAAACCCTTGGCGCCGGCGACGTGCAGACGGAGCTGTCCGGCATGGGTTTGGGCTTCGACCATGTCGTCGGCGACGAGCAGCACGGCGTCGCCGGGCTTCGCCTTGCCGATGCGGGTGAGCGCATCGAGCATCTGCGGGGTCAAAGCGCTCTTGGGCAACGAAGAGCGCGGACCGTCATCTGCGAACGCGATCCAAGCCAAGCCCTTCGCGCCGAGCGCGAGCGCGCTTTCAACGAGGGCGTCGAACTCGCGCCGCGAACGCGCCGCGCCGCCGGGATCGACGAATCCGATGATCCGCTTTCCGGCCGCCAACGCCGCAGCGAAGATCTTGAACTCGGTTCCCTCGAAAGCGTGGCCATAGTCGGCTAGTTCGAGGCCGAAACGCAGATCCGGTTTGTCCACGCCGTATGTTGCCATCGCGTCGGCGTACGTCAGGCGGGGAAACGGCGTCGCGATCTGCACGCCGAGCGTCTCGTCGAAGACGCGCGCCATCATGCCCTCGACGAGATCGATCACGTGGTCCTGCGTCGGGAACGCCATCTCGATATCGATCTGCGTGAACTCCGGTTGCCGGTCCGCCCGAGACGCTTCGTCGCGGAAGCAGCGCGCTATCTGGAAGTAGCGGTGGAAGCCTGCGACCATGAGGATCTGCTTAAACAATTGCGGCGATTGCGGCAGTGCGTAGAACTCGCCCGGATGCAATCTGCTCGGAACGAGAAAATCGCGCGCGCCTTCCGGCGTCTGCTTGATGAGCATCGGCGTCTCTATTTCGAGAAAACCGCGTTCGTCCAAGAAATCGCGCACGGTTTTGAGGGCGCGATGACGCAAGGCGATGTTGCGCTGCATGTGCGGGCGCCGCAAATCGAGATAGCGATACTTCATCCGCAGTGTCTCGTCCACATCGCCGTCGCTATGGATGGGAAACGGCGGCGTGAGCGACCGGTTGAGCACTTGCGCTTGAGCGGCGGCGAGCTCGATCTCGCCTGTGGCGATCTTCTGATTTTCCGTCCCGGCCGGCCGGCGACGCACGCGCCCTTCGACGCGCACGACGTCCTCGGATCGGAGCGTCTTCGCGAGCGCCGCCGCTTGCGGCGCGACGCTCGGGTCGAAGACGGTCTGCGTCACGCCGAAACGATCGCGGACGTCGATGAAGATCAGATCGCCGTGATCGCGCGCGCTGTTGACCCAGCCCTGGATGGTCGCGGTGCGTCCGTCGTGGGCTGCCGTAAGGTCGCCGCAGGTCGTGTGCAGCATTGCGTCGTCGGTCAAGTCTTCGCTCCGTTGGTGTCGCGCAGCGCGCGTTTCACGCCGCTGACGTAGTGATATTGATATGCGATCTGCCGCGCGATGTATGGCCAGGTGTTCTTCTTAGGCCTGGGTTGCGATGCGCCCGCGCGTTCGATCGCGTTGCGCAGCGGCGTCGCGGCGCGAAGGAACGAATGCAGCGCAAGCGAGATGGGCGTCATTCCCAGTTTCGCCATGACTTCGACGTCCGGATGCTTGCGGTAGAAGCGCACGGTTGAAACGCCGGCGAGTTCGCTCCGCCCGACTTGTTCCTCGTACGGCACGGGATGCCAATGATAGTTGACCGCGCGCGCCTCGTAGCGGAGTTCGACGCCGCGTTTCTCAAGCCGGTACCCGAGCTCGAGATCCTCGTGACCGTAGCCGGTGAAACTCTCGTCGAATCCGCCGACCGCTTCGAGATCGGCGCGGCGCACGGACGCGTTGCCGGTGAGAAAATAGAGCCACGAGATTCTGGTCCGCTGCGCCGGATGCAGCGGTTTGCGCAGTTCCGGATTGTCACGCTGCGCGCGGTAATCGTCGAGCGATGCCACTTGCAGTTCGCAGCCCACGACCGCGACATCCGCCGCGCTCGACTCATGAACGGCCAGGTGACGCTCGAGGAGATCATGCGACGCGAGAATATCGGAATCGGTGAACAGCACGATCGGAGCCGTTGCCGCTGCGACGCCCGCATTGCGCGCCGCGGCGCGCCCCGAGTAGGCACCCGGGCGATACACGAGCCGTCCGGCGTCGAGATCTTGTGCAAGCGATTGGACGTATTCCGCAGTGCCGTCGACGCTGCGCGAATCAGCGACGATGATCTCGTACGAGCGCGCGTCCACCGTCTGCGCGAGCAGCGTCGGCAGCACTTCGCGCAGTGAGTCCAAGCGGTTGTACGTCGGTATGACGACGGATAGTTGCATATCGCGTAAAGGTTTGAAGCCTGTGTCGGGCGATGCTGATGAGTCGGCGCCGTGCGTTAACGCCTGCGCAGCCGATCGACCGCGGCGACGATGTCGTCGACGAGTGTCGTGCAATCCGCGCCATCCGTAGGTTTGCACAGAAGGGCGCTGGGCACCCGCCACGGCGACCATTCCTGGGAACTGAGCGTGTAGTAGCGGCGTTCGAAGACGACCACCACCGGCACGCCCATCGCCGCTGCGACGTGCGTCGCACCGGTATCGACTGTTGCGACGACCGAACAGCGGGCGAGCGTCGCAGCCCATTCCAAGACGGATGCGCCGCATATCCACGTGATATTCGGCAGCACGAGCGCGGTTTGGAGGGACTTCGCGATGTCGCGCACGTCGTCGCCGTATGTGACGACGAGCGGAGCGTCCAATGCGGCGAGTCGTTCGATCGTCAGCTTCGTCGGCGCGATTCCAAAGTTCTCGTTGAACCAACGCGGCGAGAGATTCAAGCCGATAGAACCTGCCGGCACGCGTTCGCGCGCAAATGCTTCGTCATCGGGACCAGTGCGCAGAACGAGCGCGTCGGACATCTGGCTGCCGCCTGCGAGCACGACCAGTGCCTGGACCTGCCGGACCTCATGCGCGACGGGGCGTTCGGGGTGCCGATCGGCGAGATCGGGGTCGGCATCGGAGATGGCGTGCGCGGTCAACAAATAGCGGGCCGCGATGCGCGAGAGGTAGCGGCGCCGGTAGACGTACCCGAGCCGACGCGGTGCGCGGCTCCACGCGGCGAGGAGATAGTCTTGCGTGCGCGGCGACAGTGCGATCGCCAGATCGACGTTTCGTCCAAGCGCCTCTGCGATCTGCCTCGCTTTGACCCTATCGGTCGACCGGGCGAGAACGTGCACGACATCGATGTCCGGCGAGTTGCGGACGACCGGTTCGTTATAGTCGTTGGCGAGTATTTCAATGCGCGCATTCGGCCACGATCTCCGGAACGAAGCGATCGCCGGAGTCGTGAGCACGAGATCGCCTACGCGATCCGTGCGGATCAGCAATATCTTTCTCGGCGGATGGCTCGTGTCGACGGCCGTCAATGCATCGGCGCCCGACTACCGGATTTCCGTGCGGCGCAACTCATCGAAATACGCGGCGCGCGCGAGACGCGCCGCGGCCCAGCGCTGGAGGGCGTTCGCATTTCGGGCATCGCGGTCGCGCGATAGTTTGCGCAGCAGCGCAGGCCAACCGAACGCCCGCGCGAGGCCGCTCAGAAAAAGCTGAGGCGCCGTCTGCCCGGTTGCGACCCGCACTCGCCAATGCGGATGTTTCTCGGCGAAGAGCCGCGCAGTGCGCGCTTGCGCGCGCGCCTGACGGATCATGCCGTCGAATGCCTGCGGCTGCGCCGGCGGTTTATAATGATAGACAAGCGCGTCGCGCGCGAGAATGGACGGAACTCCCATCGTTCGCAAACGGAAGCCGAGCTCGAGATCCTCCCAGCCGTATTCCGAAAAACGCTCATCGAATGCTCCCGCTTCGCGCACGAGCGCGAGCGGCGCGGAGACATTTGTGGTCCAGAAGTACGCGCCGGAGTAGTTGCGCCATGAGTAGCGGGCGGGCGGAAGATCGTCGAACGATGACACGTTGATCACGCCGCCGCGGCAGATCGCCCGCTGATGTGCTTTGTGAAAACGGACGTGCGCCGAGAGCAATCCCGGCGTGGCCAGCACGTCGTCATCCATGAACATGATCACCGCGCCGCGCGCTCGCGCGATTCCGGCATTGCGACCGCGAGCGAGGCCGGCGTTGCGCTGCCGGACGACGTGCAGCGCGCATGGCGGCGCGAGTTTTTCGATGACCGACTCATAGGAGCCGTCCGTCGAACCATCGTCGACCAGGACGATCTCGTAGTCCTCGGGATCGAGATCTTGCGTGAACAGCGCTTGCAGCACGCGGCCGAGCAGCGCGCGCCGGTTATACGTGCACAGCTGCACCGTGATCTTGGGCTTCGCCACATCGGTCGCCGGCATCGCGCCGTGCTTTTCATTTCACGCACGGAATCCATTGTCCGACTAGAAAAGACTCCTGGCTGCGGCGACGACGGCGTCGGGCGTCAGGGCGGCATAACAATCGAATGTTCGGCACGTCTCCTTTCGACAGCCCGGACACGGATACGAAGGTTCGACGAGCGCCACGCGCGGACCGAGCGGCTGCCAGCGTCGCGGCAGATCGGTCTTGAGCGCGAAAATTCCGACCGTGGGCGCGCCGACTGCGGCGGCGATATGCATCGGACCCGAATCCAATGCGACCACCAAGGCAGAGCGTTCGAGAACGGCGGCCAGCGCGCGGAGCGAAGTCAAGCCGGCGATGCTTGCGTGCGGCGCACTGATGCGAGCAGCGATCTCATCGATCACCGGGCGCTCTTCTGTCGTTCCCGTCAGAACGATCTGCGCGTCGAATTCACGGCCGAGCGCGTCACCGATCGTCGCAAAGGATTGTACGGGCCATCGCACGCCGTCGAGACGCATGCCGCGGACCGCGTGAAAGACGACGAAGCGGTCCGCGACACCCGCTCCGGCAAGAACAGCGTCTGCTTCGCGTTCGTCCGCCGCGTCGATCGGAATGTTGATGACGAAATCGCTCGCTTCAGCGACGGCGCCCAGCGCGCGCGCGTAGTCCATCTGCACATCTGACCAGCGGCTCGAGACGTCGCCGGATTCGGTGCGCACGGGCACGCGCACGGTGTAGCGCCAAGAATACAGCCGGCGCGATTGTCCAACGCGCACCCGAATGCGCGCGCGCTGCACGATGGCTGCGACGCGCGGCGTTGACCAGAAGACGACCGCGTGTGTGAACTCTCGCGCGCGAACCGCTTCGATCGTCTCTCGAATCGGCGTCGCGTTATCGTCGGACATGATAACGGCGACGGCCGGATGTCCGCGCAGAAACGGCGCGGCGTACGGCGATGCGAGCACCGTCAACGGCGCGCCAAAAGTTCGAGCAAGCGCGGACATCGCCGGCGTCGCCGCGATGAGGTCGCCGACGCCGCCGCCCGTGCAAACGGCGAGCACTCGCGCGGGCCGACTAACGTCGGCCCCTTCAGGCTTGTGAGCGTGAAGTCGTGCGGGCCGACTAACGTCTGCCCCTTCAACGGCCCCTTCAACATTGTGACTAGGCCGGCGCGCGGTCATTCGCGTGGGCCGGCTGACGTCGGCCCCTTCAAGTTCGCGTTCGCCTTCGGGCCGGCGAGCAAATTCTTGACTGCCAATCCGACCTCGGCGCCAAAGCGCGACTCCAATCCCGGATGCCATTCCGATTTCGCAAGGCACCGCGAAGGCGCGGCCCAGGGGCGCCAGCGGTTCGACAACGCCGCGAAGTCCTGGCTGTCAAAGAGATCCACAACAGCAACGCCCAGCATTCCGGCGGCGTGCGCTGCGCCGGTGTCCGGCGTGATCAGGGCGCCAAGCGATGCGATCGCGCCGAGCCAGCGCGGCACATCGCTTGGAGCGCGCAGCCTAACGGCACCGTTGGATAGCTGGGCCGGCGGCATGTGGTCAAGCACGGCCCGCGCGAGCGGCGCATCTGCTTCGGAGGCGAGCAGCGCACATCGTGTCAGGCCGGCGTTTGCGAAGGCCGCATCGATGAGCGCGGCGAGTGCAGCCGGTCCCCAACCGCCGGTTGCGAGCTTCGATGCTATCTGAACGCCAAGCGTCATCTCGCCTTCTTGCACCGCGCCGGCCGGGTCGGCATTCACCCACGCGCGCAGAGCTGCGGCGTCGGCGATCGGCTCTGGCGCTGCGCCAAGCGCTCGAGCCAATGAATACATCGCGACCGCCTCGTGCGCCGGCGCGCGCATCCGGGCAGCCGGACGGTAGACCGCGCGCGTGAGCTGGGCGCGCTGCCAGAGCGACTTGAACGGCTTCTCGAAGCGATGCCAGAATCCGATCCGGATGTGGGCACCGCTCGACCGCGCGATCTCGTAACCCGCTACCTCCTCTGTGGCGACGACTGCGGCCTCGTAGCCGGCGTTGCGCACTTCTTCCGTCACATGCAAGAGGTCGTCTTCTCCGTCATAGACATACGTGACGATCCGCGCTGGCGAGAGGATGCCAGAGTTGAACTTCGACATGACCGCCCCAAATGAGGCTGACGGATGGGCGCGATGAAGTCCTTCGAGCATCGGAATACAGGCGAGCGCGTCGCCGATGCCGTCGAGGCGCACGAGCAAGATGCGCCGTGGCTCAGCCATCGCGGCGTCGAAGATTTGCGCGCAATGCGTCCACGTATGCCGCGTCCACCAGCGCTTCACGCGCAAATCGGCCGGTCGCCGATTCCGTGCCCTCTCGGCGCGCGATGCTCGCGTAGAGCGAACGGAGCGGCGGAGCGTTGACCAACGCCGCGCGCGCGAAATTGACGATGTAGGCGCCGGTGGCAAGACGCACCGCTACGGTCGGACTTTTCTTGACGAAGCGGGCAGCCATCTCGCCCTTTTCGCGCGCCAGCGCGGTCAAGCGCTCGAGCGTCGTGGTCTCCGGCGGCTTCACGTGATAGATGACGGCATCCCAGGCGAAGTATTGCGTCAACTTCGCACTCCGCAGCCGCACGCCGACCTCGGTGTCCTCCCAGCCGTACAGCATGAACCCTTCGTCGAATCCCCCGACCGCTTCGATCGCATCCGTTGAGACGCTCGCGTTGCACGTGCAGAAGAATGCGCGGGAATAGTGGCGCGGACGAACGGGAGCAAGATGGGCGGGTGAGATGACGTTGACGATCGGGCCGGAAACGACGCGGCCGCTGACTGCGTGAGCCGAAAGGTGTGCGGCGATGAAGCCGGGCGGCGCGATCGTGTCGTCGTCGCAGAAGATCGCGATCGCACCGCGTGCCTGCGCGAGACCCGCGTTGCGCGCGCGGGCGCGATTCGGTTCCGGAACCGCGATGCTGCGAAGCGAGAGCGCGGCCGCCTCTTTCGCTTGCGCGACCACCACGTGCGTCTCATCCGACGATCCGTTGTCCACGACGATCACTTCGAAGCGGCCCGCCGCGGTCTGGCGCGCAAGCGACGCTAAGCAATCGCGCAGGAATCCGGCGCGATCCCGCGTCGCAACGATCACGGTCGCTTCGATCATGGGCGTATCAGGCCGCTCCGCTCGGACTTGCCGCGCTCGCCGCTATCGCAAGCGCGTCGGCAGCCATGCGGTCGGCGGCGCCGACGTGCGACGCATACACTTTGGACAGCGTCTCGCCCATCGCACGTAATTCATCCGGCCTATCGAGCATGTCGACTGCCTTCGCGACGACGTCCGACGGCATCAGCACGCCGCGCAGCTCCTGCGCGAGCATGCGGTCCACATCGATGTTCGGCTGCGCGACGAAACGGAAGCGGCGTTCGACCGAGCGCACGAGCCAGCGCTTGAGGGGGCGTCCGACGATCGGCACGTGGTGCAGGTATGCGCCGAGCCCGTTCATCGCGACTTCGTCCGGGCGGTTCAACGGAACGATGACGAGCATGGGCCGGCCGAGCACCGCGGCTTCCAGGCACTTCGTGCCTGGAATCGTCACGATCAGTCCCGCCCGCGAGAGCACCCCGTAGTTGCCCGACCGGTCGAGCGCGACACGCACGCCGTCACCGACGATGGCGGTGCCGCCGTCAGCCACGATGCCGCGCATGCCGCCGTACAGCGGATCCGGTTCGCGAGCAAGCGCGGTCGCGAGTTGCTCGTCTGAAGTGAACGGCGACACGACGAACGTGACCGGCAACCCCGGCCTCGCTTCGATCAGGCCCTTGGCGATCGCGAGATAGTACTGCATCAGATGCTTGATCTCTGCAGGTCTGCTGCCCGGAAGGATGCAGACGCCTTCACCGACTCCAGGCGGGTTCAGAGGCTGCTGCAGCGCGCCGAGCACGCTGTCGGGCACGAGATTGCCGACGATGCGCACTCGCTCCGGCGGCGCGCCGTCGCCGCGCAGCTTGCGCGCGTTCTCCTCGTCAAGTGCATAGAAGCGCTGGAACGACGAGCGGTAGTCGCGTCGAGAGAACTTATACGTGAGCGCCGCCATTCCGAGCCGCTTCGCAAGCGTGGTGGCGTGGAAGAGATCGCCGCCGAGGTACTGCAGCGCGCCGAAGCCGCGGTGCATTCCGGCCACCGGTTTGCGGAAAAGATAGCGCGCGTAGGCTTTTGGATCGACGACGTTGGCGCGCGGAAACATCTGCTTCGCGTGCGCGGCCTCGCGCCCCGTGGCATACGGACACGGCACGAAGACGACGGTCACATCCGCGTCGGGCGCACGATTGTAGACCGCGCGCAAGAACGGGCGAGCCCAGCCGACCAGTTCGCCCGGCCCGTTCGTGGTGACGACGACGCGCGGCGCGGAGGTCATTTGGCGCCTCCGGCGCGCAGCCGCCGGACGATCGCGGTCGTGGACCGCGCCGCGATGTGCGGCACGATCTCGATCCGGCCTCCGACCTCGCGCACGGCGTCTGCTTCGGGCAATGTTCTCGCGTCGTATTGCGCGCTCTTGACGTGGATGTCCGGCCGCAGCAAGCGTATGGTGACGTCCGGCAACGCCTCATCGAAGATACACACGTAGTCAACACTCGCCAACGCAGCGACGACTTCCGCCCGTTCCGCTTGCGCGACGATCGGTCGATCTGGGCCCTTCGAAAGCTGCCGCACCGATGCATCGGAATTCACCGCCACGACGAGCATGCCGCCCAGCGCGCGGGCGCTCTCCAAATATCGGACGTGCCCGACGTGCAGAAGATCGAATACTCCGTTCGTGAACACGACCAGGCCGCGCGACTGGCGCTCGGCCGCGATACGCGACGCTAGATCGTCGCGCGCGAGCACCTTTTCAGCCGCCGTCATCGCGCTCTCCGGGAACGGCTCGAACGCAGCGGCACCGCCACCGCAACGCCTTCGTGTTTTGCAAATGCGATGATCTCTTCCGGCGTGGCTGTGGCCGTGCCGAGTTTTTCGACCACGACGCCCGCTGCAAGCGACGCGATCTCAACAGCGTGCTCGATGGTCGCACCTGCGGTCATTGCAAGCGTCAGCGTCGAGACCACGGTATCGCCCGCGCCGCTGACATCGTACACCTGACGCGCCACGGCCGGGACCGTGAACGGCCGGCCTTCTTTCGAGAACAGCGTCATGCCGTTCTCACCGCGTGTGATCAGCACGTGGCGACACTTCGTCCGTTTCACCAGCGCAGCACCTGCGCGCGCAAGATCGGCGTCGGATTCGATCGACATGCCCGAAGCCGATTCGGCTTCGCCCGCATTGGGCGCGATGCAGTCTATGCCCGAGAACGCGGCGAGGTTTGCGGGCTTCGGATCGCCGGTCACGATCGCGCGCGTCTTGTATGCGCGTGCCGTCCGCACGAGCGTCTCATCGACCGTGCCCTTGCCGTAGTCGGAGATGATGACGCCGTCAACCCGGCCGTCGAACGTCGCGAGCGCCCTGCACAGCGACTCGCGGACCGCGCCGGCGATGCGATCGGTGCTCTCCCGATCTGCGCGGACCACTTGCTGATGGTGTGCCACGATGCGCGTCTTCTGGGTCGTCGTGCGGCCTGCGACTCTCGTCACGCCGCGCGCGTCCACACGCATCCGCTTGAAGAGCTCGAGCAGACGCGTGGCCGCCTCGTCGCGCCCGACCAAGCCCACCACGGCAACGCGCGCACCAAGCGCCGCAAGATTGCATGCGACGTTTCCGGCGCCGCCGAGCGTGTACGAGTGCGACTGCACTTCGACGACCGGCACCGGCGCTTCGGGTGATATCCGGCGCACGCGACCCCACAGCCATTCGTCCAACATGAGATCGCCCGCGACGACGATGCGCCGGCCGCGCATGCTTGCGAGCAGATCGGAAACCCAGCGGCCGTCTTCGCGAGCGGTCATGCGCGGAGCGCGTGCCCGATGATGAACCGCGCGGCATCCATCAGATCGGACGCCACGTGCTCGGGCCGCGACCCTTCGAAATCTTCCGCGTCCTGCCGCGCAGGCGTCGGCAAGACCAACACGGCACGGCAACCCGCCGCGATCCCGGCGGCAACGTCGCGCGCCCGATCGCCGATCGCCCACGACGTCGCAAGATCGAGATCGAGATCGCGCGCCGCGCGAAGAATCAATCCCGGCTGCGGTTTGCGGCAGTCGCAATCTTTTGCATACGCTGCGACGGGCGCGTCGGGGAGGTGCGGGCAACGATACGAACCGGCGATGCGCACGCCTTCTTGCGCGAGCAACGCGATCACGCGGTCATCGACTGCTTGCGCTTGCGTTTCTGTGAACAGGCCGCGCGCGATCCCGGATTGGTTGGAGACGATCACGAGCGCGTAACCCGCGTCTTGGAGCATGCGCGCACCGTCTGCGGCGCGCGGCACCAGTTCGACGTCTTCGGGTGTGCGCACGTATTGTCGATCCACGTTCAGGGTACCATCTCGATCCAAGAAGACGCTCGAGCGAGCACGGCCGTCGCTCAGGTCTCGATCCACATGAGTTCCTGATTCAGTGTGACCAGGTCGCCGTCGTTGACGCAGATCTTCGCGATCCTGCCGTCATATTCGCTGACGATTTCATTCATCAATTTCATCGCTTCCAGGATGCAAAGAACCTGCCCTTCGGCGACGGCGCCGCCCGTTTCGACGAACGGCGGTATGCCGGGAGCGGGCGCGCGATAGAAAACGCCTACCAACGGCGCCAGCACTTTCTTGACGTTCGGCGGCGCGAGCGAACTCGCGCGCCCGGCATCCTGCGCAGGCGCGCCGCCCGAACGAGGGGACGCGGTCACTTCGCCAGTCGGAGCGATCGCAGCGCTCGGCAGCGTCATGCGCAGATCGATGTCGGTGTCGCCAAAGCGGACGCGCAGCCGGTCGAGGCCTTCGCGCTGCATCAGATCTACCAGCTTGTCGAGATCCTTCTTTTCGGGTGTCATGCCTTCTCCCGCTGCTGCAGCCGGCGAACGACTTCGCCTTCGACGTGTGCAAGCGCGACGCGCGACCGTTCGCGGGTGTCGAGGTTCTGGATCGTCGCTTCGCCGGCGGAAAGTTCGTCGCTGCCGACGATCACCGCCAACCGTGCGCCGCGAGCGGCTGCATTTTTGAGCTGCTTGTCCATCTTGCGCAGCGTGTAGTCGACATCTGCGCGGAAACCCGCGGTGCGCATCGCGTGGAGTGCGGGAACGAGCGCTGCGAGGCCGGCGGTCTCGAGTGCGACGAACGCGACGTCGAGCTGCCGTTCGTCGCTGTTTGAGGAACCCTCTGCGTGGGCTGCGAGGATCAGACGGTCCATCCCCATGCCGAAACCCACGCCGGGCGTCGGCGGTCCGCCCATGGATTCGACGAGCCCATCATAACGCCCGCCGCCGGCGACCGCGCTCTGCGCGCCGAGCGCCGGTGACGTGATCTCGAAGACCGTGCGCGTGTAGTAGTCCAGGCCGCGAACGATGTTCGGATTGATCGCGAAGTCGATGTGCATCGAGCGCAAGCTGGACTTCACGCCTTCGAAGTGCGCTCGGCATTCCGCGCAAAGATAGTCAAGCACGCGCGGTGCCGTCGCGACGAGCCGCAGATCCGCTTCGTCTTTTGAATCCAGAATGCGCAGCGGGTTGGTCGTCAAGCGCGCGCGGCTCAGCTCGGACAACGTCGCGGAGTTCTTCTCGAAATATTCGACCAGCGCTTTGCGATAGACAGCTCGGCATGTCGGACAACCGATCGAATTGAGCTCAAGATGCCGGTCGCGGATGCCGGCCCCGCCCACGACGTCCAGCGCCAGCGCGATGACCTCGGCGTCCGCCTCGGGAGCCGCTGTGCCGAAGCATTCGACGCCGACTTGATGGGCTTGCCTGAATCGACCACGCTGCGGCCGCTCGTATCGGAAGAACGGGCCGCGATAGTACAGTTTGAGCGGCAGTGTCTGCAGCATGGAGTGTTCGAGGACGGCGCGCACGACCGGTGCGGTGAGCTCGGGCCGGAGCGTGATGCTGCGCCCGCCGCGATCGATGAAGGTGTACATCTCTTTGTCGACGATGTCGGTGCCTTCCCCGATCGTGCGGACAAAAACGTCGGTGCTCTCGAAAAGCGGCGTGCGGATCTCTCCATAACAATAGCGCGCGCAGACGCCGTCGATGACCGCCTCGAGCGCTTGCCAGCGCCGAGAATCGTCGGGAAGTATATCGTAGGTGCCGCGAGGCGCCGTCAGGTTTTTCACGTCGCGCGTTATCGATCGACCCATAGGTAGAAGAAGGATGGCGATGCGCCGGACCTTCGCGTTGCGGGCGCAAGCGTCCCGCGCTTTGTCTCCAAGGCGGGAATGACGCCCGGTCTTCTGCCTTTCCGAGAATCCCACCCTTCGCTGCGCCTTTCGCGCGCAGGCGCTGCCGCTGCGGTCTGCATCCTTTCAACGACGTGTCCAGCGGATGGCGCGCGCATCTCCGAGGCCGTGCAAGATTGTGTGTCGATCGTCGTCGCCGCGCTCCCCTACGTCGTGGCGGGCACGCTTGCGGCCTCGTCGCTGCGGCGATTCCTTTCCTCTGAATGCGCGCACCCAAAAAGCTTGGCCGTGCTGGTCGCGCTGTGCAATCCGGGCTGCGATTGCGCGCTCAATGGCTACGCCGACGCGCTGGCGCGCGCGACCGCGCCCGTGGCGGGTTTCGTTTTGACGTTCGCTGCGATCGCGTCGCCGCTCGCGCTCGCTATGACCTGCGCGGTTTTCGGCGTTCGTGTCGCCGTCATGCGTGCAGCCGGAGCCGCGCTGTCCGCCGGGTTGACTGCGTTTGCTTTGCGCTTTGTCTCGATCGGCGGCTCGGCACGCGGGTCGGATTGCTCACGCGAATCGCATGCGCCCGCTACCGTGGCATCTCAACTCACATCCGCGCTGTCCGGCATCCTGATCTCCGCCATCCTAGCGGCCGGCGCAAAAGCGCTCGTGCCCGCAAGCTTCTTCACGCACGTGCCGTACGGCGGAGCCGCTGCAATGGCCCTGATATTCTCGCCCTGCTCGAGTGCGGATCCGCTCATGGCGGCAGCGCTCCTGCGCGACCCGCATTCCCAGATGGCGTTCATGCTCTGCGCTCAAGGCGCAGGCTTGCGGCAGCTCATGCTGCTTGCAAGAACGTTCGGTCCGGCGCGTGCGATCGCGGCCGCCGCGTGCAGCGGCATCGCGTGCGCTCTGATCATCGCCGTGTCATAGTGGGCTGCAGGCAGCTCGCGTTTCTCGCCGGCTTGGCGCTCTCGATCGCTGTATCGCGGTCCGCCTCGCTCGTTTCGACTGCGCCCGCCGTGACGTTGTGCGCGGCGGCGGCGCTGATGGTCATCGCCTATCGCAGCGCTCGCGCTTTTGCGGTCCATCTCGCGCTTGCGCTTGCGTGCGGCGCGTTCGCCGGCGCATGGATCGCCCGCTTGGGACCGCCCGCCGTGCGGGGCGTGGAATCGCGCGCGCCGCGAGTACATGGCGCCGCGGATCTTTTCGATGCGCTCGACGCGCTGGACGCGGATCCGCGCTCGCTCGAAGGCCGAGTGATATCGGTCAGCGGCACGTGGACGCCGTCGCACGACGGCTGGCCGCCGACGATTTCGCGGCGCATCATGACGTGCTGCGCTGCGGATGCCGTCGACGTCGGCTTTGACGTCGATCCGCGAGCCGGCGTCCGCGTGACTTCCGGAGCGTGGGTGCGCGTGACCGGCCGCGTGGGCGTGACGCTGCGCGACGGCGACGTGCGCTACGGACTAGTCGACGCCATCGTCGCGGCAGTTCGTTAGTTCGTGTTCACGACGCGCTCGCGATCTGGACACCCCCGAGCATGATGAACTTGGGCTTCGTCATCACGGAGATGTCGGCGGTCGGGTCGCCCTGGAACGCCACGACGTCAGCGAGCAGACCCGCCGCAAGACGGCCGCGGTCATCCGCGCCGATCAGCGCGGCCGCAGACGAAGTGGCCGAGCGGAGCAGATCGGTCGCATCCATTCCAAGCCTTCGCAGCAGAGCAAAATCGAGGTTGTTCTGCTCGTGCGGAAAAACGCCGGCGTCGGTCCCGTACGCGAACTTCACGCCGGTTCCGAGCGCACGGTGAATACCCGCGTTGCGCAGCTCGCTCATCTTCATCGCCTTGTCCAGGCTGTTCTGCGGGATGCGATTCGGGTTGCCGGGCTGGATGATGGAATCGAGCGCCCAGATCGTGGGGACGAGATACGTGCCGCGATCCTTCATGTTCCGCGCGGTGCCCTCGGAGACGCCGGTGCAGTGATCGATCGAATCGCAGCCGCCCTCGACCGCGAGCGCGATGCCTGGATCGCCGTGGCAGTGCGCGCTGACTTTGCGCTGGAACTTGTGCGCCTCGTCCACGGTTGCTTGGATCTCGTCGAGATTCATCTGCGGGATATTCCAGACGTCGCCGTACGATAGCACGCCGCCGGTAGCGAGGATCTTGATGAGATCGACATGGTTCTTCACGTTTTCGCGAACGACTTCGCGAAAACCGTAGGGGCCGAATGCCACACCCGTCGGGCGGTTGACGGTGACGTCGCCAGGCACGTCATTCGCATCGCCATGGCCCCCGGTGATCGTGAGCGGCAACCCTGCGACCAACATTCTCGGGCCTTGAATCTCGCCGAGCGCGATAGAATCGCGAACCGCGATATCGATGCCGCTGCCGCCGCCGACGTCGCGGATCGTCGTGAACCCGTTATGCAGCATCGCGGCAGCGTTTTTGATGCTAAAGATCGCGGCTTCGGCGACGCTTTCGCCGGATTCGTCGCGCGGGCCGAACCCTTCGAGGTAGATCGACGTGACGACGCGCGCCGCCACGTGCGTATGACAGTCTATAAGTCCGGGCATGAGGGTCGCGTCGCCGAGATCAACGACGTGCGCGTCTGCGCCGGCGTCGCCCGCGGTCATCGACACGATGCGGTCGCCTTTGATCACGAGAACGCCCGGCGTGCGCATCGCCATACCGTCGAACAACCGCGCCGCACGTAGAACGACGGACTGCGCCGCACCGAGGGCGCGGTGCGGCCACAGCGCAACGCCCGCGCCGAGCGCGCCGAGTCCCGCGAGAAATGAACGGCGCCCGATGACCGTCGCGGCCCGGCGGTGGATGTCTGCCGAATACGGTGTGTGCGGACAGTTGCAGTCGAAGTGAGCGGCCCGTGTGTCGTCTGTCACTCTTGCGCTCCGATGCGGGTGGCGAACGTCGTGAGCCGCAAACAGGATGCGGCTTATCCGCGATCGTGCGCGCGACCGCTCACAACAGTCGAAGGATGAAAACCTTGCGTCTTTTTCGCGTCAGCCGTGATCTCACGTCAGCTGACCGGCTGATCGCAAACGAGATCATCGCCGCGCACACGTGGGCTTTGCCGGGCATCCAGAATTGTCCCCGCTGTTACGAGACCTGGGCGTCGTGCGTCGCGTATCCCGACGTCGATCTTTCAAGCATGCCGGGGCAAGAACGGTACCGCCTGCGCCGGCCGCAATCGATGTATATCGTGCATCGCATGCGCGAGGCCGTGCGCCCATTCGTTCCTGCCGAAGCCGCATTGCCGCCGGGTGCGGAGTTCGGTCCGCTCGTCGGGCACGGCAAAGGCACGTTCGGCGACTTCGGCTGGCCGGCGTGGCCGGGCGTTATGCTCGTCCGGCCGGAGGTGGCGCTGCGGCTGGAAGCGGCGGGCATCACCGGGCTTCGCACGTTTCCTACCCGCATCACGTATTGGGGCGGCGAAGATCCGCTTTATCGCGAGGTTGTTTTCGGCTACGAAGGCCGTGTGTTCGACGAATCGTTGCCGCCCGGCGGCGCGCCGGCGTGCGCGGCGTGCGGCCATCGCGATCTGCCGAGCGGGCGAAGAGCGGCGATAGACCCGCACACCGTAAGCGGCAAGTCCGATATCTTCCGAAGCATCGACGTGCCGTCGTGCATCTATGCGACGTCTGCGTTCGTCGAGGCGGCGCAGGCCCTGCGGCTTACCGATATCTCTTTCGCGGAAGTTTCGACGACGCGATCGCGCACCACGCGCCGCGTGACGTACCGGCTGTAGGGCGGACGGTTACGGTCCGCCGGCGGGCCATAAAGGCCCGCCCTACATCAGCGACCGGCGGGCCATGAGGGGCCCGCATTTTCTAGTGCAAGAAGTAGCGGCGAGTGGCGAAGACGAGAGCGATGTCGGCGTTGCGCGCGGCCTCGATGACTTCCGCGTCGCGCACGGAGCCGCCCGGCGCTATGACGGCCGAAATGCCGGCCCGAATCGCCGCTTCAAGTCCGTCCGCGAACGGAAAGAACCCGTCCGTGGCGAGGACCGCGCCGCGCACGCCGTCCCCGGCGCGTTCGCATGCGAGCTCGACCGCAGCGACGCGATTCGTCTGACCGCCGCACACGCCGAGCGTCACTTCGTCGCTGACCACGACTGCCGCATTGGACTTCACTTGGCGGACTGCTCCGAAGGCGAATAACAGGTCGCGCCAGTGTTCCCTGGTCGGGGAGATCTGAGTCATGACCGTCCACGAATCTGCCGGCGCCGATGGATCCGGATGTTCGATCAGTATGCCGCCAAGCGCTGAGCGCACTTTGCCCGCTTCGAGCAGCGCGGACGGCAGCGTCGAATCGAATTGCAGCAGGCGAAGGTTCTTCTTCTTTTGCAGCCGTTCCAGCGCCGCCGGGGAGAACGACGGCGCCGCGATGACTTCCAAGAACCGCGACGCCAGCACAGCGGCGGTGGCTTCATCTACCTCGGCCCCGCATGCGACGATGCCGCCGAACGCTGAGATCGGGTCGGCGCCCAATGCGGCGACCACCGCGTCGTGTACGTTCGCGCGAGCAGCCAAGCCGCACGGAACGGTGTGCTTGACGATGGCGGCTGCAACAGCGTGCCGCGCGATGCCTGCGGGAAAACCCACCGGTGATTCGATCGGTGCGAGCAGCCGAAGACACGAGTCGAGATCGAGCAGGTTGTTATACGAAAGCGTCTTTCCCCAGAGCTGCTTCGGCAAAGGCATGTCGGGGCGACCGAGATAGAACGCGGCACGCGTCTGCGGATTTTCTCCGTAGCGCAGTTGGGCCGCGCGCGTCAACGACATGTGAAGCGTCTCCGGCAGATCGAGCGGCGACGACGCGCCGGAAAAATGCGCGGCGATCGCGGTATCGTATCGTTCGCAGCGCGCGAACGCGGCGCCGGCCCAGGTCCGCCGCTCCTCAAGCGAAGACCCGCCTCGCGCCAGGCTTTCTATGAACCCCGCGTACTGATCCGGATCGGAAAGCACCGCCACGTGGGCGTAGTTCTTGGCCGCCGCGCGCAAAAGCGTCACCCCGCCGATATCGATCTGTTCGACGATCTCCGCTTCCGACGCGCCGCGTCGCTGCACCGTCTGTTCAAACGGGTACAGATTCACGGCGACGACTGCAAAGGATGGCACATCGTATTGTGCGAGATCCGCCAGATGCTGGGCGCGCGTCCGATCCGCCAAAATGCCGGCGAATATCTTCGGATGCAGCGTCTTGACGCGACCATCGCACAGCGGAGGAAACCCGGTGAGCGTCCCGACATCTTCGCACGCCAACCCGGCGGCGCGAAGATGCTCTGCGGTACCGGACGTTCCATAGAGCGAGTAGCCGTTATCGTGCAGCGCAGAGGCGAGCGATTCGATGCCCGTCCGGTCCGACACGGACAGCAGCGCGGCGGCCAAAGCCAAGGTCAGGCCCCGATTTTTTCCAGCGCGAGCGAGAGCACGCTCGACGATCCCGGTTCGCCCATCGTGATGCCGTAGATGCGGTCTGCAAGCGTCATCGTCGCCTTGTTGTGCGTGATGATGATCGTCTGCGCATCGCGCGCCACGTCGGCAAGCGCCGCGCCGAAGCGGCCGACATTGGCCTCATCGAGCGCGGCATCGATTTCGTCGAAGATATAGAACGGGCTCGGCCGTACGCTCAAGATCGCGAAGATGAGCGCGACCGCCGTCATCGCTCGCTCACCGCCTGAAAGCAAGTTCAAGCTCGTCATCTTCTTGCCGGGGGGCTGCGCGGCCACTTCGATGCCTGCTTGCGTTGGATCATCCGCGTCTGCCAGCCAGATCTTGCCGACGCCGCCGTTGAACAAGCGCGCGAACGTCGCACCGAACGCAGCGGCGATGCGTTCGAACGTCGCGTTGAATTGGCGGACCGATTCCGCGTCGATGTCCGCGATGACCGAGAGAATGCTCGCGCGCGCGGCTTCGAGATCGGCGAGCTGGCTGAGGAGAAACTCGCGCCGCGCTTCGAGCGCCGCCTGGTCTTCGAGCGCGTTGAGATTCACGTTACCGAGCCGCGCAAGCTCGTCGCGCAAGCGCCGGATCTCAGCGTCCGCATCGCCGTCGTATCCCTCGTAGCGGGCGGAAACAGCTTCGCATTCCTCCGATGTCGCCGGATTCTGCGCGAAGGCCTCGGCGAGCATCGCGATCTCGGCGTCGATCTCCGCCAACCGGATGCGGTGCCGCTCCGATTCGAGCGAGCGCGCTTGGCGCTGCGCCGATTGCGCGTTCACTTGTTCTTCGAGCGCGCGAGCTCGCGCCGTGAGCCGGTCACGCTCTGCCCGAGCGGCATCTGCCTCCGCTTGAAGCGCCGCGAGCGCCGCGTCGGATTCGGATCTGCGCCGCGAGATCTGTGCAAGTTCTTCGCTGTTGCGGGTCCGCTCGTCGCGCGCCGCCGCCAACGCTTCGATGCGCTCTTCGCGATGGGTGCGCGCGGCTATCACGTCGGAACGGGCGGATTCGACATCGTCGCCGGCCTGTGCGACGCGTTCGACCAGACCGGCAGCATCGGCAGCCGCGCGGCGGTGCGCGTCGCGCAAACCGCTCACAATGCTTTGCAGTTCGTCCGCGCGGCTCGCCGCTGCGCGGCGCTCGAGCTCTAACGCAGTCGCCGCGGCTTTGCCGGCGGCAGCCGTCGCGGATTCGCGCTCCAGCGTCTCCTCGGCCGCGCGCACGTCGCGTGCCGACCGTTCGCGTTCTTCGGCTGTTGCCTCTATCTGTTGATGATATCGCGCTGCTTCGATCTCGGCCCGCTCGCGCGCCGCTATGTCGTCTCGGCGGCGGAGCTGAGCCTGGATGTGGTTTTCGGCTGCGCGCTCTGCGGCGGCCGTCGTGTCGGCCGCTGCAGTTCGCGCGACGCCCCACGCGTGCTCTGCTGCGCGCACTGCGTCGTCGGCCGCAGTGCTCTGCTGCCTGAGTTCGGCGATCTGCGCGCGCCGCGTGAGCGGCCCGGTGTCGGCTCCGCTCTTTCCGCCGGTTATGGATGCGTTGCGGACGACTTCGCCGGCAAGCGAGACGATCGTGGCCGGAAGCAGCGTGGGCGCGAGCCGCAGCGCCGTGTCCAAATTGTCGACGACCACGACGTCGCGCAAAAGATGGTCGAGCGCGCCCCGCACGCTGTCATCGCAGGAGACAAGGTCGGCAGCGCGGCCGATGAATCCGGCCGCGCTGGACGCATCCCGCATGAGCGGCAATTCCACTTGACGCGCGAGATCGAGCGGCAGAAACGTCGCGCGCCCAGACTTCGTGGCGTCGAGCATCGCGATCGCCGCTTGTGCGTCGGCGGCCGTCTTGGTCACGACGTTGTGGACTCGCGCACCGAGCGCCATGTCGATCGCGGCCGCGTACCGCGCATCGACGCGGATGAGATCCGATACGACGCCGATGATCCCGGTCAGACCGGTTGACCCTTGCGCGGCGACCACCGCATCGACGCCCGCCGGAACGCCGAGCCGCTGCTGTTCGAACTCCGAGAGCGCCGCCAGGCGAGCATTGATCTCGACCGCACGTCCGCGCGCCGCCTCGAGCGCCGTGCGCGCGTTCTCGAGTTCCGCGCCGGCCTGCTCGCGAGCGCGGTCGGCAGCGGCCGCATCGCGACGCAGCTGCTCGATCGAGGCGTCCAGTGTCGCGACGTTGGCGGCAAGCGTGCGCGCGGATTCCGAGCGTGCATCTGCCGCTTCGCGATCCGCGATCAGCGCCGCTTCGAGCGCCTCGACGATGCGCGTCAAGCGGTCGCGCTCCGATCGCGCCGCTGCGCAGGCGGCCTCGCCCTCGGCAGCCTTCGCAGCCGTGGCAGCGCGAGAATCCTCGAGAGCGCGAAGCTCGGCGTACGCGATCTCCCACTTGGCGGTTCCGTCGGCTTCCGCGCGCGCCGCAGATTCGGCTCGCTGCAGGGCTGCGTCGCGTTCTTCGCGCGCCGCGGCCATCTCTGATGCGAGTCGCGTGACACGCGCTTCTTCGTCGGCGACCGCCCGGGTCGCGGCCTCGACGTCGCGCTCGCCGTCGGAACAGCGCCGTTCACTTTCGTGCAGCCTGACTTCCGCTCCGGCCTGTGCCGCTGCAAGATCTTGCACTTCGTGCGCGGCGTTCGTGCACGCCGCGTTGCGTTCGTCGAGCGCCATCGTCGACTGATATTCTTCGTATCGGGCCGCCGACGATTCGGCGTGGAGTTTGGCTGTCGCCGCATCCGCGCTCGCGCGTTCGGCCTCTTCTTCGCCGAGCACTTCCACCAACGCGGCGCGCTCGTCTCTGCGTTCCGCCGTCTTGCGGACGTGCGAGTAGATCTCTAGCTCTCGCAGCCGCGCGCTCGCCTTTTTGTGGCGCTTCGCGCGTCTCACCGCTTGTTCCATCGCGGGCAGCGCGTTGGCGAGCTCGACGATGACATCGTTGACGCGCACCGCGTTCGCATCGGTCTGTTCGAGGCGCCGCTGCGCCTCGCGCTTGCGCGATTGATACTTGCTCGTGCCGGCGGCCTCTTCGAATATCTCCCGCCGGATCTCGGGCTTGGCCGAGAGGATCGCATCGATCTGACCCTGAGATATGATCGCCGAAGCATCCGGACCGAGGCCCGTGCCGAGCAGCAGATCCATGATATCGCGCAGCCGGACTTGAGATTTGTTGAGGAAATACTCGCCCTCGCCGCTGCGATAGGCGCGCCGCGTCACGGCCACCTCGGAATACGGCAACGCGAGCGCCCCGTCGGCATTGTCGAACGTCAGCGTGACCTCGGCCATGCCCATCGGCCGGCGGTGGCTGTTGCCGGCGAAGATGACCTCATCCATGCGCGCGCCGCGCAGCTGCTTCGCACTCTGCTCGCCGAGCACCCAGCGAACGGCGTCGACGAAATTGGATTTACCGGAGCCGTTCGGACCGACGATGGCGGATATGCCGGGTTCGAACAGCAGCCGCGTTCGATCCGCAAACGTCTTGAACCCGAAGATGTCTATGCTCTTGAGGTAAATGTACGAATTCCTCCGGCTGTCTGTAAGGCGTGCAGTGCATCCGCAGCGGCCGCAGTCTCCGCCAACTTCTTCGTCGGACCCGAGCCCGTTCCCAGCAAGTCGGAGCCGATCGCGACTCGCACGACGTAGACCTTGGCGTGCGCCGGACCCGTCTCCGATGTCACCGCGTACGCCGGCGCCCTTTTGAAACGGCTTTGGACCAGCTCTTGTAATGCCGTCTTTGGATCGGCTGTCACTCCGACATCGGAGAATGCGAGGTGCTCTTGCGTCACGAGCCGGGTCGCGGCGGCATAACCTTCCACGGAAAACGCCGCCCCGATGACGGCCTCGACCGCTGCTGCGAGAATCGTCGGGCGGCGCTCGCCGTGTGCCGCTGCTTCGCCTTTGCCGAGGAGCAGCAGCTTCGCCACCCCCCACCGGTCGGCCGTGACGGCCAGTGCCGCGCGCGACACGAGCGCGGCGCGCCTGCGCGAGAGCTTGCCTTCCGATTCTGCCGGATAGCGGCCGATGAGATACGCCGCAGTGACCGCGCCGAGGATTGCATCACCGAGGAATTCGAGCCGCTCGTTCGACGTCGCGGAATCCGCGGCGCGATCGTGGCCTTTTGTTCGCGGCCCCTCGTGTGCGAACGAGTCGTGGGTGAGCGCTTCATCGTACGCGCGCCACGCATCGTCCGGTGCGGAGAGTCCAAGCCGCTCGGCAAACGCGCGCACCTGACGGCGGCGGCCAACCGATCGCGACATGCTAGCCCGAATATGCGCGGAACACGAGTACCGCGTTGTGGCCGCCGAAACCGAACGAGTTCGACAGCGCCACTTCGGGCGACGCCTTGCGCGCGACGTTCGGCACGCAATCGATGTCGCAGAGCGGATCTTTCGTGTGATAGTTGATCGTCGGCGGCAGCACGCCGTCGCGAAGGGCCAACACGGTGCAGATCCCTTCGAGCGCGCCGGCCGCTCCGAGCGAATGGCCGAACATCGACTTGTTCGCGCTTATCGGAAGCGTTTTGGAACGCGCACCGAAAACCGCCGCGCACGCCTGCACTTCGGCCGTATCGCCGAGTCCGGTCGACGTGGCGTGAGCGTTGATGTAATCCACATCGTCCGGTGTGCAGCCGGCATCGGCCAGCGCGCGTTCGATCGCGAGCCGCACGCCGCGTCCGGACGGATCGGGCGTTGCGATGTGGTGGGCGTCTGAAGACTGGCCGTAGCCGATGATCTCGGCGTAGATATGCGCGCCGCGCTTTTTGGCGAAATCCAGCTCTTCGAGCAAGAGCGCACCGCCGCCCTCGGCGAGCACGAAGCCGTCTCGATCCAAATCGAACGGTCGGCTAGCGCTCGCTGGATCGTCGTTGCGCGTGGAGAGCGCTTTCATCGAGCAAAAACCGGCGACGGCAAGCGGGGTGATCGCAGCTTCCGCGCCGCCGCTGATGACCGCGTCCGCATCGCCGTGCTCGATCAGCCGGTATGCGTCGCCGAGGGCGTTGTTCGAAGACGCGCAGGCCGACACCGTCGTCTGGCTTGGTCCGTGCACGTCGAAGGCGATCGAGATCTGCCCTGGCGCGCTGTTCCCCATCAGCATGGGAATGAAGAAAGGCGAGACGCGGTCGGGACCGCGCTCGAGCAGAACGCTGTGCTGATCTTCAAGGGTCAGGATGCCGCCGATCCCAGATGCGACGATCACGCCGATCCGATCGCGGTTCTCATCCGTGATCTGCAGACCCGATTCGGTCACGGCCTCGCGCGCTGCCACGACGGCGAACTGCGCGAAGCGGTCCATCCGCCGCGAATCTTTCTTGCCGACGAGTTCGCTTGCGTCGAAGTTCCGGACTTCGCCCGCGAAGCGTGTCGGAAGATCGCGCGGATCGAAGTGCGTGATAGGCCCGATGCCGTTCTTGCCGGCGATCGCATTTGCCCAGAATTCGGGGACAGTGTTACCGAGCGGGCTGACCGCGCCGAGGCCAGTCACGACCACGCGCCTGGATGAACCCATACGTTCGGGTTAATGGTTCCAGGCCGCGTCCTGTTCCTGCCCGTGTGCCGGTTGGGAAACGCTTCGAGATGCCGTTTCGTTCTCTCGTATATGGGTGCGCAACAGCAACGCGATTTTATTCGGAGGAAGGATACTATGCGCGCGTACCTTGCGGCCCTCTTGGCCGCCGCGGGGATCTTCGCCCCGCTCACGATAACAGCTGCCGCTCCGGCGCTCGCTGCGCCGCCATCTTGGTATTACGGAAACCACGACAGCGACGACAATAACAACCGCAATGACTATCGCCAGACCTCGCTCACCGGCTGCGTGTTGCGCGTGGACAATAACCGCCGATTTGCGGTAGAGACTCAGCGCGGCACCGTTGAAGTACGCCTGAACGGCCAAGGTCGCTACAACCGCGAAAACATCGACCTGGATGATGTGCTGCAGCGCGGCGTTGAAGTGCGTCTGGACGGCAGTTACAACGGCAACGGCGTCTACGTGGCGGACGACGTACAGCGGATAGGCAACGGAAACCGCGATCGCGACGATAACGGCTGCGGCTACGTCAAGAACAACTACAACAATAACAATTACAATCCGCCGTATGTGCCGCAGCATCCGGTCAATCCTTATCCCAACGGCCAGTACCCGAACGGTCAGTATCCCGTCAACGGAGCGACGAAGGTGCTCATGGGTACGCTGTTGTCCGTCAACGGCGGATCGCTCGCGATGCGCAGCGCGGCCGGTTATACGTGGACGGTCTATTTCAACAGCGGTACGCAAGTGATCGACGCCAATTCGAACGCGGTCGGCACGCGAAGCTTGCACGCGGGAGAAGCGATCACCGTCGCCGGCATCACGCCGTCATCGGCTGTGCTGTACGCGTCGTCCATCCGCATTCGCTCGTATCTCGGTTATTGAGATAGGATAGCACGCGCGCGGCGCATCCCAGGGAACGCTCGCTCGCTCGAGCGAACCTTGAGGATGCGCCGCTTTTTCTATTGTGCGGCGATTTCCGAACAAGGCTGTTGAGGAGGGCGCACCATGCTCCGTCGGGTTGCACACGTCTTGCTCGTATTCGCCTTCGCTGGTACGGCGATCGCCGCGTCAAACAGCCCGTCCGCAGCGGCGACACAGGTCATCATGGGCAAGGTCACGACCATGTCCGGCGACAGTTTCCAAATGCGCAGTGACGCCGGTAACATGCTCACGGTGCGCCGCGCAAACGCGATAGTGTTCGACCTCGCTGACCGGCCGCTCTCGTGGAACAACATCCGCGGCGGCGATACGATCACCGTATACGGCGCGGTCGTCGCGGCCGGCACCGTCAACGCGATCAACGTCAGAATCCGTTCTGGCCCGATACCACCGGGCAGACGCGTCGTCATGGGCGTCGTGGTGAGCGTTTCGCGTGACGCTCTTCAGATGCGCAGCAAAGCGGGCTATATGAACACGGTCTATCGCAAACGAGCCAACGTTTTCAACCTATCCGGCGCGGCGAGTTCATGGGAAGCGCTGCGCGCGGGTCTGCCGATCACGGTGTACGGTGATATCGTCTCCGACGGCGTGCTCAACGCGATCAACATCCGCATCCGATGATGCGGATCATCCGCGCATTTGTGCGCGCTAATGTCTCGCGCGCGACGTGCCGATGACGAGAAGGAGGACGTTCTCTAAGTAAGAAGCGTCCGGATGTGGACCCTAAGAGTCTCCGCACTCTCCGTCCGCAAGCGATACGCGCCGACGTGTGAAAACTGAAAGCGCAAAATGGTAGAGGCGTACAGCAACGCCCCGCATGCGATGGAAGACCAGGGGGGAGGTGACCTGCACACCATGGCCACGAAGAAGAAGGCGAAGAAGCCGGCAAAGAAGGCGGCGAAGAAGAAGAAATAACCGCCGATAAGCGGATATTTCTATCGGTAAAGATCCGGGGGTGTCGCAAACGCGAGGCCCCTTCTTTATTTCAAAGGATAGACCGCGCCGCGGGTCGCAGACGATTCGCGCGATGTCAAACACCGCTCATCCGTATGCGTTGAAGCCTTATCCTATATGGCCCGGCTTCGCGTTGATCATCGTGCTGATCGGCGTTGAACTCAAAGACACATCCGACGAAGAAACCGTGAACCTCCTCACCCACGTCAAGGCGACGCTCCCGCCATCCGATGCATTCTGGATCTTTGCGATCCTGATCTTCATCTATTATCTCATGTGCGTCTATCGATTTCACAGCGTGCTGCGTCAACAGACCGATGGCGATTATCCTATCAAACCACCCGAAGCGGCCTTCTATCATCTCGTGCCGCTCTTGAATCTCTATTGGGTCTTCGCGTGGCCGAGTCGCTTTGCGGGTTACGTCAATGCCGAGCGCGCGATCAAAGTCATCCCGGGAGCGGTCTGCGGCGTCGTGCTGATCCTCTCCGTGCTGATCAGCAAGTACTTCGACACGGCCGTCGGTCTGGCAGGCTTATTCGTGGTCATGGCCTACCTCACCAACCGCCTGCGCCACTATGTCGGCTACCGCGAGCTCGATCGCGCCGCCGCGGCTCTGGAAAACCCGGCGTAACCGGGGCGAGCGATGCTCGCCCTACTACGACGCTATTTCGAGCGCGAGGTCGACTTCGTCGATTTCTTCTTCTTACTGCCGGCCGCAATCGCGTCGGCGACGTCTGCTACCGATGAAGCGACAACCGATGCGGTTCGCGCCGCTTTAGAGACCTTAGAAGCCACACGCTTTGCTTTTCTCGCACCGGTGGCAAGGGTCGATTTTTTCTTTTTCTTTGCGGGCATGGTCATTCAGTCCGATCTTTTGCGGTCGCATAGGTATATAGATATATTGTGACTCTTATACCCCCGTCAGAGTCGGGCTGAAACGTCGTCAAGATATGGGTTCCCGCAGTGCCGCGTTATGAGGTCGATCGCAGTGGGTATACCATCTGAGCGTTGCAAAGGGGGCGCTCACGATGACAGACCAGCTAAAAAAGACCGTCGCTGACGGCAAAGACGCGGCTCATGAACTGGAACATAGAACCAAGGCAGAGCTCGAACGCGCGAAGCGAGATGTCGCCGGCGATGAGATGACGACAGGCGAGAAGGTCAAGTCGTTCGTCCACGAGGATGTCGAGAGGACGAAGGCCGACATGGACGAGGCGAAACGCAAGCTGCGCGACAAAACGTAGGCTCCGAATTTCGAAGTGTTGTCCACGGCGCGGGGCTCGAACGAGCTCCGCGCCTTCTCTATTGAAGCGAACTCTGCGGTGCGCCTAGGCCATTGGTGAGCGACCCAAGCGAGCGCGAAACGGCCGGCGTAGGCCTTACGAATCAATTGTCGACGTTCGGGTGGTGACGGCCGCTCATTCGCGTAACGTGACGTGAGTCGACGATGCGTGCAATGGAATAAAGCTCGCACGCTGCTATGCATTGAAGGAGCGTCCATGTCTCGTAGAAATCCTAGCCCCGCCCTCTGGGGATCGGCGATCGGTGCCGCCGCGGTTTGCGTGACGATGGCTGCATGCGGCGGCGGTTCAAACGCTGTCGTCCCTCGCTTCGTCGGCGAAGGTCAGCCGGCTATGCAACGCGCCGCATCCGCGAATTTCGCTCGCTCGGCCACGAGCAACACTTGGTCTGCGGGCGCGCCGGCGCCCACAAAGCGCTATGCCGGCGGTGCCGCCGCAGTCGGGACGAAAATCTACGTGGTCGGCGGATACGATTCGCTCACCGTGGTCGGGAAGAACGAGATCTACGATACGTCCACCAACACCTGGAAGACCGGCGCGCAGATGCCCACCAAGCGTTATGCGCTCGGCGCAGCAGCGGTCAACGGCATCGTGTACGCAATCGGGGGCGCCGATGCGGCCAACAACACGTTGAACGTCGTCGAGGCCTACGATCCAGTGACGAATAGTTGGTCCACGAAGGCACCGCTTCCGACGGCCGTGGACAGCATCATCCCAACCGTCGACAAAGGACTCATCTACGTCGTGGGCGGCTTCAACAACGGCGCTGGGAGATTCTCCGGCGTGCAGGTCTACAACCCGACGACGAACGTCTGGACGAGCGCGGCTCCGCTGAACCTCGGCAAATCGTATTCGTTCGTGGGGACGATCGGCACGTCCATCGTCGCCGCGGGCGGCCTCTTGAATACGGGGAATACGACCGAAGACAACGAGGTCTACAATCTGCATTCAAACTCGTGGACCACGAAGAAGCACATGTTTGCGCCGCGTCAAGCCGGTTGCGCCGGAGTCGTCGGCAACACGCTATATGCCGCCGGCGGAGTGAAGAAAACGGGCCCGCAGAATCTCCTTGACGGTTACGATAGCTCGACCAACACGTGGACGAGTCTTGCGCCGATGCCGTTTGCCGTCATCGCGCCGGAATCGGCCACGGTGAACGGCCTTCTCTACTGCATCGGTGGTTCGAACAACGGCGCCGCGGGTCACATCCAATACTATAACTACACGCAGATCTATCAACCATAAGCGCCTGCCCCGTTAGAAGGCGGGCAGTCTGGTCGGGATGCGAGGCCGCCGTAAGGCGGCCTCTTGTTTTAGCCCGTTCCCGAAGCGAAGGCGAGGAGAATTTCGTCTGCTTCGTACCGGGCGGTCTCCCGAGGACGCGCAACGGACGCTGCGGTGCTAGAGTTGAGGCCGAGCGGGCGACGCGCCTGAGGGGTCGCCTTTTCCCTCGCTGGGCATCACCATCGTCGTCATTGGGGAGGTTTGAAATGACTCGGGCAACGATCGTACGTCTTTGTGGTTCGGCTGCGCTTCTTGTCGCCGCGCTCGGAGTGGGGAGCGCGATGCATTTGCCTGCGCTCGCGGCAAACGACTACGCGCATTTCGTCACGCCGATGGTAAGCGCGACGTGCGCCAGCTCGACGCCTTGCCTCGTCGAGACGAATACGTCTACGGGCGCCGGGATTCGAGGCGTCTCGTCAAGCGGTAACGGCGCTGACGGCCAGACAAAATTCAAGAGCACGAGCGCGAAAAATGGCGTGTCCGGCGTACTCGGACAGGATCAATCCACGAGCGGCGTGTTCGATTTCGGCGTGATGGGCACTTCGACCAACGGAACCGGAGTCGAGGGCACGTCGACGAATGGGAACGGCGTCAGGGCATTCTCCGTCAACCAGAGCGCGCTGTTCGTCGAGAACACCGGCACTCAAGATGGAATCCAGTCCGTCGCGCTCTCAAACGACGGCACGAACACTTCGACACAGAACAACAGCTCGATCTTTGGCCACGGTCGATCGGGTTTGTGGGGCCACGATGATTCGACTGATGGCGGAACGCTCAACTATGGCGTGACCGGATCTTCGACAAACGGTACCGGGGTCTACGGGACGTCCACAAACTATGTGGCGATGAATGCTTTCGGCGGAGGAGGCAATACCGAATCCACTCTTGATGATCCGACGCTGAGTCTCGTGGGTTCCACACACGATGTCTATCTGCTCGCGGCGTGCAGCAACCCGAGCGATAACCCGTGCACCGGATCGCAATCGGTGATGTACGTCGACTTTATCGGCAACGTCAATACGCGCGGTGGATTCACGGCAAATGGAAGCGTGGATATCGGCGGTGACTACTACCAGAACGGAACGTGCGTCGCGGGCTGCGCTCCTATCAAAGGCGGATCTGGCCGCAGCGTGACACGCTACGTTCCTACCGCGAGCGTTCCATCAGTCGAGGATTATGGCGAAGCCCAATTGGTCAACGGACAATCGCGCGTCGCCTTGAGCTCGGACTTCGCAAACGTCATCGATCAGCGCGCCAGTTACCTTGTATTCGTCACGCCGGAAGGGGATACGAACGGCCTGTATATCACGCAGAAAACGAACGCCGGCTTTACGGTACGCGAAAATCGCGGCGGCCGCTCGACCGTCGCGTTTGAGTATCGCATCGTGGCGAGACCATTCGGGGAAAACGGGGCGCGGCTCCCGATGGTGGATAGGTCGTCGCTGCGAGGTTTGATCCGCCGTCACTAAATAGAAGCAATCGGGGCGGCGGCAACGGCCGGGGCCGGTTTTACGGGATAAGCGATAAGAGCTTGGAAACCGGCCCATAACCTTCCAAGGTGGACGAATCTAGCCATCGTCTGGACGGATCTCCCCCTCGATTACGTCGGCGAGGGATTTCTTGCCGGCCCAAGTTCGCTCGAGGTACTTCCATCCCGCAATGGTTTTCGGTCCCATGTACTGCTCGCACAGATTGCCTTCGTCAATCCTCGACGACATCTGCAAGTAAATGCCTTCCAGGATTCCGACTATGATGAGCCCCGCAAGATCAGAATCTGATGAGGTTTCGTTCAACATCGACTCTAAGTAATCAAACGAGTTCTGCACCGTCGCGTTGTCGCCACACACGATACGTTCGATCACGAAACTTGAAAATTGCGCGGCGTCAAGAAAGGTCCGTGGAGAATCGTCGCCTTCCCAAAGCTCTTGATAGTTCCGCCAACGAACTCGAAAGGCTGGAAAACGATCGAGCAGGCTTGGTATCAAATCAACGGGTTTCACATCGGCTCCCGGCCCGAAGCATCGCCGCAGAAGCATTACCGGGCCAACTAAGAGTTTCTTGTGTAGTCCGACTGGTGTGTTCGTGAAGGGTTTATTTGGCTCAACAAGGGGTGGTTTGACCCGCGAGCGCGCGTTTGATATACTACCGGGGCGTTTGTATCGATGCGGCGCCCTTGCCGCTGTCCCGAATTCTAAACTGGAGAACCACACGAAGTGTCTTTCTACATTAACCTTCAGCGTTTTGCCCACAAGAAGGGCCTGGGATCGTCGCGCAACGGCCGCGACTCGAATTCCCAGCGGCTCGGCGTCAAGAAGTTCGGCGGCGAAAAAGTCGGCGCCGGCAACATCATCCTGCGTCAGCGCGGCACGCGTTTCTATCCGGGCGAAAATGTCGGCATGGGAAAAGACAACACGCTGTTCGCCCTGACGGCCGGCGTCGTCAAATTCGTGCGCCGCGGCCGCGACCAGCAGGTCGTGGCAGTCTCTGCCGAGGCTTGACCGGCGCAACGCAGTTCGTGCCTCCACCGCTCGGCCCGCACGACGTTGCGGGCCTCTGTGTTTCTCCGCTGCCATTCGACGCACGGTCGATAGCCGATGTTCGTAGATGAAGCGCATATCGCCGTGCGCGCGGGCGACGGCGGCAACGGGCTCGTCTCGTTTCGGCGCGAGAAATTCGTGCCGCGCGGCGGACCCAATGGCGGAGACGGCGGCCGCGGCGGATCGGTCTACGTGGAAGCCGACGCGCAACGCACGACGCTGATCGATTTCCGTCATAAGCGCTCTTTCAAAGCATCGCATGGCGAGCACGGCGGCGGCGACAACTGTCACGGCAAAGACGGCGCGGACGTCATCATCAAGGTACCGTGCGGCACGCTCGTCTATCGTGACGGCCGGCTCGTCGCAGACTTGAGCGATCCGGGCTCAAAAGAACTCGTCGCGCGCGGCGGCCGCGGCGGTCTCGGCAATCAGCATTTCGCCACGCCGACGCGCCAGGCGCCGCGCTTTGCGCAAAAGGGCGAGCCCGGCGAAGAACACGAGCTCGACCTGCAGTTAAAACTTCTCGCGGATGCGGGCATCGTCGGCGCGCCGAACGCCGGAAAATCGACGCTGCTGGCATCGGTCTCCGCTGCGCGTCCGAAGATAGCCGATTATCCGTTCACCACGCTCGAACCGCAACTCGGCGTCGTGCAGATCGACGTCGACGCACATTTCGTGCTCGTCGACGTCCCAGGCTTGATCGAGGGGGCGAGCCACGGAGCCGGGCTGGGCGACAAGTTCTTGCGACATGTCGAGCGCACGCGGGTGCTCATCCATCTCGTGGACGGCGGATTGGCGCCGGACGAAGCGCTCGCGCAGATGGAGATGATCGAGCGGGAACTCGCGGCGTGGAGCCCGCTGCTTGCGAGCAAGCCCCGCATCGTAGCCGTGTCAAAACAAGATCTCCCCGATGCGGCGGCGACGCTCGAAGCGGTGCGACGCGCGAGCGGGGCGCGCGTCTTTGGCATCTCGGCCGCGACCGGACTCGGCGTGCGTGAACTCATGGGTACTGCATACGCGGCGATCGTCGCCGCGCGCGGCGCGGCTGAGCCGGCCGACGTCGCCGATGCCGCCACGCTCCACCCCAAACCGAAAACACCAAGTTCGCGCGTCGAAGTGCATAAGGAGAATGGCGGCTACCGGATCGTCGGCGCGAAGATCGAGCGGTTGGCCGCGATGACCGAATTCGACTCCGAAGATGGCCGCGCGTATTTCGAACGGGTCTTACAACGTTGCGGCGCACAGCGCAAGCTCGAAAAGCTGGGGGCGCAGCCTGGCGATGCGGTGCGCGTCGGCTCGATCGAGTACACACTATCCTAGGCGGGGCGACTCGTCGCGTGCGCAGCGGCGTCTTCGGCGGCACGTTCGATCCGGTGCATCTCGGGCACACGGCGATTGCGCGCGGCGCGCTTCTTCGGGCGCAACTCGATCGCGTGCTCGTGCTTCCGGTCGGCACGCCTGCACATCGCTCGACGCACGCATCCGCGGCGGATCGAGCAGCGATGCTGCGGCTCGCATTGGCCGGTGAGGATGACCGCATCCAGTTCGATGCGACCGCACTCGAACAACAAGGCCCGGTCTTTACGGCCGATACATTGGCCCTCGTCCATGCCGCAAACCCGGCCGACGCGCTGAACTTCATCGCCGGCGCCGATTCGCTTGCGCGCAGCGTCTGGCGACGGCTTGACGAAGTCGCGCGCGCAGTCGAACGATTTTACGTCGTGCCGCGGCGCGGCAGCGATTGGCCGGACGTGCTGGCGGTCATCGCGCATCTGCCTCCGGACCTGCAAACGCGCTTCGAACGGCTCGATGTGGTCGTGCCCGACATCGAAGCAAGCGAGATTCGCGCGCGCGTCAAGGCGGGTGAATCAATCGCGGACTTCGTCGTGGAACCGGTCGCGCAATATATTAGTGAGCGCGGGTTATATCGATAGTGAGCAGATCGAACGGAGCGGGCCGACTGACGTCGGCCCCTTCAGATGGCGGAGTTCAGTTCGCGCCGAAGGCGGGGAATGCGAATCGCCCCGTCGCAATCGGTCGGGTTCGCTTGCGCGACGCGGACGCGCCAAACCAGCCAAGCATCAGGATCCGGCATTGACCGGCGATGCGTAGCCTATATTTGCGCGGCCACGAATCTGACGACGGTGTATCGGGTGGCACGTCTGCCATTATAGTAGGACCGATGGTTCCCCACAATTCCGAACGTGTGGTCGAGAAAGCACTCGCAGTGCGACGCGCAGCGCGCATCGTCGTGACTCGCAGCACACCGCTCGCCGTGATCGCCGCGCTCGCGGTGTTTGGTTGCGCGCGGGGCGCAGATGCGGACAACGCCGGCGCGCTGGACGCGATCGCGCATGGCCGGTCGGGCTCCGAAGTGACCGTCGAAGGCAGAATACTGCGCGTGCTGTCGACGAGCGATAGCGAGAGCGGTGCTCACGAACGATTCGTGGTCGCCGTTATATCAGGCGGCGACGAACAAGACGTCCTGGTCGCCGACAACATCTCCATCGCACGCGCGGCGGCGGTTCGCGCCGGCGACGACGTGACCGTTAGAGGCGAGCTCGCCATCGATCCATCCGGTCCCGTCATCCATTGGACGCATCACGATCCGCGCGGGCGGCACGAAGCCGGCTTTATCCGCGATCGCGGCGTGACGTACTATTGAGCGGCGTTCGTGTCTGAACGACTGACCGCGGTCACGCTCGCGTCCGCATCGCCCCGCCGTCTCGAGCTGCTGCGCGGCCTCGGGCTAGCGGTCACGGTCGTGCGCAGTTCCTACGACGAAGACAACACCCTCGCCCCGGGCATGACTCCGGCGGCGCTCGCGCAATTCCATGCCGAAGGCAAAGCCGCGGCAGCGGAGTCCCACGGACCGCCGGTGCTCATCGCTGCGGATACTGTTGTAGATGTCGGCGGCGTCGCGCTGGGAAAGCCGCGCGATGCGGCCGACGCGCGCCGCATGCTCGAGCTTCTATCAGGCCGGGAACACCGAGTGCATACGGGCTTCGCCGTCATCGATCGAGCGCGGATGCGGCAGAGCAGCGGCGTCGAATCCACGAGCGTCCGGTTCCTTCCGCTCTCGGCAGCGCGCATCCGTTCGTACGTCGACAGCGGCGAGCCGATGGACAAGGCCGGCGCATACGGCATCCAAGGCCAAGGCGCGCTCAACGTCGCATCGGTCAACGGGGATTTCTACGCGGTCATGGGGCTGCCGCTCGCGCGGCTCGGTCTCGTGTTCGCCGATCTCGGTTTTGAAGTTGCGTAAGGACGGATGAGCGGACTCTTCGATCGGTTATATGCGCGCTTCGCCCCCGAGGTCGGCGTGGATCTCGGCACGGCGAATACGCCTGTGTTCGTGCGCGGCGAGGGCATACGATTTTCGGAGCCGAGCATGGTCGCGGTCGACACCGACACCGGCGAGATCATCACGGTCGGCGAGGGCGCGCGTCAGATGCTCGGCCGCACTCCGCGCAATATCACGGTTGTCCGTCCGATGCGCAACGGCGTCGTCTCGAATTTCACCTACACGGAGGCGCTCGTCAAACGCTTGCTCGAGCGCGCGCTGCGCGGACGGCCGCTGATCCCGCCGCGCGTCATGATCGGCGTTCCCGGATCGGCGACCGTCGTCGAGAAGAAAGCCGTCACCCAAGCGGCGCTCGGCGCCGGAGCGGGCCGCGTCTATTTCGTCGAGCAGGCGATGGCGGCCGCGGTCGGTGCGGGCCTCCCGGTGATCGAGCCCAATGCATGCGGCATCGCGGACATCGGCGGCGGCACCACGGAGATCGCGGTCATCGCGTTGGGCGGCATCGTCGTCGGCTCTTCCATCAAGCTCGGCGGGGATAAGCTTGACGAAGCGATCAGCGCACGCTTGCGCTCGTCGCGCGGCTTCTTGATCGGCGAACGGACGGCCGAGCAGTTGAAGATCTCTCTCGGTTATTACGGGCGGCCGCTTGGACGCAAGCCGATAGCCGTGATCGGACAGTTCTTGCGCGAACGGCGGCCGGGAACGCTCGAGGTACGCGAGGAAGAAATCGGCGCGGCGATCGCCGAGCCGCTCGGTGAGATCGTGGACGCGATCCGCGCCGTCGTCGAGCGGACGCCCCCGGAACTCGTGCGCGATCTTTCGGAGCGCGGATTCGTTCTGGCGGGCGGCGGCTCGCAGATCGCGGGGCTGGCGGAAACGTTGGGCCTCGTTCTGCGGTTGCCGGTTCGTACGGCAGACCGGCCGCTCTCGTGCGTGGCGCTCGGCACGGGCGAGATCCTGCGCGATCGCGTTTTGTTCGATACGTTGTTTCCGGCGTCCGTCTCGCTGATCGGCAGGTGGTGGCGATTCCTTCGTTCTGGGATGAAAGAAAGCTCCTCGTTTTCCTCGCGCTGATCATCGTCGCGTCCGTCGTCATGCTGATCGAGATCGACGCCGCGCGCCGCGGCCGCCAATCGTTCGCCGATCAAGTCGCGGGTACCGTCGTCGCTCCGATACAAAGCGCGCTGATGATGACCGGCCGCGTCATCGCGACCGAGGCATACGTCGCCACGCATGCTCGCGTCATCGGCGAGCAAGATGCCGCGCTCGCAGCCAAAGCGCGCGCGCTCGCGGCGGCCGACGAGCGCCTCAAAGAGCACGCCGTCGAAAACCGAGAATTATTGCGCATGCTGGCCGTCCGCGCGGCCGTTCCAGGCCGCACGATCGAAGCCGACGTCGTCGGCTACGCGCCGGAAGCCGCTCGGCGCGAGCTCACGATCGATCGCGGGTCAAGTGAGGGAATCGCGCTCAACGATGTCGTGCTGAACGGCGACGGGTTGATCGGACACGTCGTCGACGTCGGGCGATCGTCCGCGCACGTCCTGCTGATCGTCGATCCGACGAGCGCGGTGCCCGCGTATCTGCAACGTTCGCACGCGTGGGGCATCGTCACAGGTACTTGGCTGCACGCGCGGATGAAATACATCGGACAGGACGTCCGCATGGCCGCAGGCGATGTCGTCGTGACGGGCTTAGGCGAGATCTATCCGGCTGGAATTCCGATCGGCACGGTGAGCGAGATCGACCGTAAGGACAACGCGCTCTACCAAGTCGCCGTCCTCGACCCGGCCGTGAAGTTCGAATCGCTCGACCGCGTGCTCGTGCTGGTCGCGCGATGAGCACGCTCGATCCTGCGCGCGCGGATGAACGGCTGCGGATCGGATCGGGCACACCGCGGCGACCGCGTGTCGACGCGGAGATCTCTGTGCCCCCGCGCTTCGGCCTTCTGGCCTTACTCGCGATCGCCGCAAGCATCGTCCAATCCACCGTCTTGAGCAGCGTCGAATTTCGCGGGGCGCACATCTCGCTGCTCATCGTGCTCGTCGTGTGGACGGGACTTCGCTGCGGAGTCGTCACCGGCGGCTGGCTCGGGTTGCTCGCCGGATTGATCGCCGACGCGCTTGGCGGCGGCGGCGTCAACGTGCTCGGTTTCACGCTGGCCGGATTTGGCGCGGGTCTGCTCGCCAACCGATTCTTCTGGGACTCCTTTCCGGTTTTCATCGCGGCGGTTGCCGCAGCGGCGGCGTTGTGCGCCTTCGTGTCCTGGGCGACGCTCGCGATCGCGTTCGGTGAACGCGGTGCCTTCGCTCGCGATTCCCACACGGCCGTCTGGGCGATCGTCGTGGATTGCACGGTTGCGGCGATTGCGCTCACGTTCATCCGCTTCGGCCGCAGCCGCGGCTGGATCCGCGCGTGACGGTCGTGGCGCAACGTCAGCGCATGGGCGCGCCGGAAACGCCGGCGACCCGCCGAGCGCGTATCGTCGCGTTCGCGGTCGGTATAGCGCTCGTGTTTGTGACGCTCGTCGTGCGGCTCGCAGGCGTTCAACTGCGCGACGGCGCGCATTACTCGCACCTCGCCGACCTCAATCAATATCGCACGATTCCCGTCGCCGCGCCGCGCGGCGTGATCTACGACCGGCGCGGCACCGTCATCGCAAGGAATCGACCGTCATTCGTCATCCAGATCGTGCCCATGCAGCTCGCCGATCCGTCGGCCGAGATCGATGAACTCGGCCGCATCATCGGTGTTCCGTCCGCCGATATCTGGAAGCGGCTCCTTCATCAAAACGGTGTAGCGTACGCCACCTTCGACGATCTGGCCAATGCGATTCCGCTCGGACCGATCACGGTGGCCGACGACCTGAGTTCGCCGGTCGTGAGCCGATTCGCCGAGCAAGCGGATCACTTGCCGGGTACGGCTGTCGAACTCGTTCCGGTGCGCGACTACCCATACGGAACGATCGGTTCGCATATCCTCGGCGAAGTCGGCCAGATCACCGCTACCGAATATGCGGCTCGTCGAGCAGCTGGATACGGGCCGAACGACGTCGTCGGCAAAGACGGCCTGGAATATCAGTACGACCGCTTGCTGCTCGGCGTGCGCGGCGGCCAGCAGATCAAAGTCAATTCAGCCGGTCGATTCGTGGCGAACGGCTTCCCGTTCGCGCCGATTCCAGGCGATAGTCTCGACCTCACCGTCGACTGGCGCTTGCAGCGCGCCGCCGAGACAGCCGTCGCCGAGCAATCGCGGATCGTCTCTAAGCGCACGGGTCACGCCGTCGCGGGCGCCGCAATCGTGGAAGATCCGAACACCGGCGCGGTCCTGGCACTCGTCAGCCAGCCGAACGTCGATCCAAACGATTTCGCAACGGGCATCAGCGAGAAACGTTACGCGGGCTATCTCGCCGACCCGCTCAATCCGCTCTTCAATCGCGCGATCGCGGGCAAGTATCCCACCGGCTCGACCTTCAAGATGATCAGCGGCTCCGCCATTCTCGCCTCGGGCTTGATGAGCGCTTCCGACACGAAGTACTGCGGCGGCGCTTTTGACCTGAACGGCTATATCTTCAACGACGACCTTGCGGGCGGCCACGGTTCGCTGACCGTGCAACGCGCGATCTCCGTCTCGTGCGACGTCTTCTTCTATCAAGTAGGCCACGAACTTGGCATCGATCGGCTCGACCACTACGCGTCGGCGTTCGGCATCGGGCTAAAGACCGGTATCGACCTGCCGGGCGAGACGTCCGGCACGTTGCCGACACCGGCGTGGAAGAAGAAAGTCGTCGGCGATGAGTGGTACGGCGGCGATACGGTGAATATGGCGATCGGTCAAGGCTATGTCGAAGCGTCGCCGATCCAAATGCTGCGAGTGGCGGCGGCGGTCGCAAACGGCGGCCGCCTCTACGCGCCCTATCTCGTCGCAGATGTGCGCAACATGCGCGGCAAAATCGTCAAGACGTTCGGACCGCAATTTCAGGGAACTGTTCCGGTTCCGGAGGACGATCTGGCCATCGTCCGTGCCGGCATGCTCGGTGCGATCGAAGACCCCTACGGCACGGCTCATAACGTCTTCATCCCGGGCTTTCACTACGCCGGCAAAACGGGCACGGCCGAGAATTCACCGACGATCGACAATCCGCAAGGCTACAACCACACGTGGTTCGTCTGCTATGCGCCCTACGATAATCCGAAGATCGCGGTCGTCGTCTTCATGGATCGGACCGGCGGCTTCGGCGCGGTGAACGCGGCGCCCGTCGCGCAAGCGATCATCGAAGCATATTTCCACATCCGCCCGGCCGGCCCGAACGGTACAGGCATCCGCGACTGATCTGCCGCCGGCCCGATGTAGGGCGGACCTTTATGGTCCGCCGGCCCGATGTAGGGCGGACCTTTATGGTCCGCCGGCCCGATGTAGGGCGGACCTTTATGGTCCGTCGGCCCGATGTAGGGCGGACCTTTATGGTCCGCCGGCCCGATGTAGGGCGGACCTTTATGGTCCGCCGGCGCGCTGTAAAAGCGCGCCCTACATCATTCGCGGACGGCGGTCGGGTAGCTCGCGACGCTGGCGTGGCCGGCGTCATCGACGGCGCGAACGCCAAAGATATAGTCGTCCTTGCTATACGGAACGGTCGCACTCGTCACGTCGCCGACATCTTTGCTGAACTGCCAGTCGGCGGCATTCGTGGCGCGCCAGACGATCTCGTAGCTCGCGGCGCCCGAGACGGCAGACCACCGCAGCGTCGTGTCGTAACCGAGGTGCGCGGCGACGAGCTGAGCCCCGGCGGGGCGCGGCGGCGCCATCGCGAGCGCCGCGAGAGCCGCGATGTTCGCGCGCGTCGTCTGCGCCAGATAGTCGAAATCCATGAACTGCGGAAGGTCGCCGTACTGCACACCGTCTTGCACGCGGACGTCTTGATGCTGATGCGTGAAGTTCTCGTTCGGCTCGACGAATCTGATCGCGGGAAAACCATCGGCTTGGAACGATTCTTGATCGCCGCCCCGCAAGAAGCGATCGGCGCGCCAGATCTGCCGCACGGTGAAGTCGGGAATATACTGGGGAATGACCGCGCCCACAAATCGTGCGAGTTCGCGCGAGGGCGAGTCGTTTTCGGAACCCACCAGATTCACGCGATCGTCGACCGCTCCCGCCGGAAGCGCTTCGCTGAACACGCGGATCACGTTAGGCTCGTGCACGCCGTTGCCGCCGGTGCTGTTTCCGATGATGTCGCTGTTCAGGTCCGCTTCCACCGCCGTGCCGGCGGCCTTCAGCTCGTCGGCGTAATGCTGCGAGCCCCACAATCCGAGCTCTTCTCCGTCGAAGCAGACGAAGACGATCGTGCCGCGGAAATGATGAGGCGCGAGGATCCGCGCCGCTTCGAGCACTTCTGACGTCGCCGACCCGTTGTCGTCCGCGCCCGGTGCGACGCGCGTGCCGTTCGTGCAGTCGCCGTTGCAATCGTCGAAATGACTCGACAGCACGTACAGCGGGCCAGGCGCGTCGCCGCGCAGCGTGGCGACGACGCTGGATTCCGTGACAGCGCGCGGCGTGCGCGGAGTCTTGGGTTGGAGGTACGTGTCAAGGCGCACCGTCATCCGTCCGCCGCTTGCTTGCGCGCTCGCTTCGAACTGCGAACGGATCCAGTCGCGTGCTGCGAAGACGCCGCTCGTCGCCGTGGAGGTGGTCTCCGAGAAGTCGTTACGAGTGGAGAAATTGACGAGCGTCGTGTCGTTCGTCCGCAAGCGGTCGGCGCTCACCTGCGATACGAACGCGGCGATCTGCGGATCGACGGCCGGCGGCGTGATCGTCGAATCACCGGCTGCGGCCGCGGCTGCTGAACATGCGATGATGAGGCCAAGCGTGGAAATGAAAGTGCGAATCTTCATAGTGATGGGATTATACGAAGCGACTGCGGTTTCCATGCTGGACCCGAATCGCCGGAAGGCTCCGAAGCGGGAGCGTACAACGGGCTGACGTGGGCATCATACTTGCGCTGCTCTCCGCATTTGCGTATGGCGCATCCGACTACTTGGGCGGCATCGCGAGCAGGCGCGCACGCGTGCTCGCAGTCGTCGTCCTCTCACAGGTCGTCGGACTCGCGCTGCTGCTCGTGCTCCTCTTGTTCTTGCCGGCGGCGACCGTAGCTCTCAGCGACTGGGTGTTCGGGGCGCTCGCCGGCGTCACGGGTTCGTGCGGCATCGCGTTTCTCTATCGCGGTCTTTCGCGCGGGCGCATGAGCGTGGTGTCGCCCGTGACAGCGGTCGTGGCGGCGATCGCGCCGCTTGCGTATGGACTTGCGACGGGTGAACGTCCGTCACTGCTTGCGCTCGCAGGCGTCGCGGTCGCGCTCGTCGCGATCGCGCTCGTCACCGCCGCCCCGAGCGAGCAAGACGCAAACGTGCCGGCGCGCGATGCAGGCAGCCCGTGGTGGCGCGAGCCGGGCGTGATCGATGCGCTCATCTCCGGTCTCGCGATCGGGGGCTTCTATATCCTCATCGCGCATACGAATCCGGTCTCGGGCCTTTGGCCGCTCGTCCCTTCACGACTCGTCTCCGCGCTGATCTGTGCCGGCGCCGCACTCGTCTTTCAGCATTCGCTGCGGCCGGTGCCCGGCTCGCTCCGGCTCATCATTGCGGCGGGCGCCATCGATATGGCGGCGAACGCGATGTACTTAGAGGCGACGCGATTCGGCTATCTTTCGATCGTCGCGGTGCTCGCGTCTTTGTATCCGGCAAGCACCGTCGTGCTCGCGCGCGCCCTGCTCCACGAACGGTTCACTCCGGCCCAGAGCATCGGTCTTGTGTGCGCCGCAGCAGGTGTGGCGTGCATCGCACTCGGGAGATAAATGCCAAGGGGGCCGCAAAGCGCCCCGCGAAATTCGAGCAAGATTGGGCGACCGATGGTCGCCCTACTACAATAAGGTGGAATGAGTGATGCAGACTGCGCCTAGATTCGCGTTAGCGGAAACAATGAGTCAGCTCGGCACCGAGAGCGCGTTCGTGATGCTCGCCAAAGCACGAGCGCTCGAGGCCCAGGGTCGCAGTATCATTCACCTCGAGGTCGGCGAACCGGATTTCGACACGCCGGAGCACGTGAAGGAAGCGGGCATAGCCGCCATCCGCCATAACCGCACGCATTACACGCCGTCCACGGGAATCGCCGAGCTGCGAGACGCGATCGCTGCTCACGTCACGCGCACGCGCGGCGTTCCGGTCACCCGCGATCAGGTCGTGGTCGGGCCGGGCGGCAAACCGGTCATCGCCATGACTTTGCTCGCGTTGCTCAATCGCGGCGATGAAGTCGTGATCCCCGATCCCGCGTATCCCGCGTATCGTTCGATCGTGACGTACGTCGGCGCGGTTCCGGTCTCGGTGCCGCTGCAAGAACGGCGCGGATTCCGGCTCGACCCGGCCGATCTGGAACGAGCGGTCACGCCGAAGACGAAGATGCTCGTCGTGAATTCGCCGCACAATCCCACCGGCGGCATTCTCACTCCGGCCGACATCGCAGCGATCGCTGACATCGCGCGCCGGCACAACATCCTCGTCATGACGGACGAGATCTACAACCGTCATTCCTACGACGCCGAGTTCGCATCGTACTTCGGGCTGAGCGGTTTGCCCGACCAGACGATCCTGATCGACGGATTCTCGAAGGCGTGGGCCATGACCGGATGGCGCCTCGGCTTCGGCGTGTACCCGCGATATATCGCCGATGCGGTGGGCGCGCTGATGCTCAACACGGTCTCGTGCACTGCGACGTTCGTGCAGGACGCCGGCATTGCGGCCCTTACCGGCGACGACCGCCCGGTGCAAGCGATGCGCGACGAATTTTTGCGCCGCCGCGCGCTGCTCGTCGAGGGACTGCGAAAGATTCCCGGCGTCACGTGTGAGATGCCTGGCGGCGCCTTCTATGTGTTTCCGAACTTCTCGAAGATCGAGACGGACGACGTCAAGCTCGCCAATCACATCTTAGAAGAGGGCAACGTCGCGGTGCTCGGCGGATCCACGTTCGGCCCGAACGGCAAAGGCTTCATCCGGCTGTCGTACGCCAATTCGGAAGAAAACCTGCGCGAGGCGCTCGCGCGCATCACGCGCGTGGTGGCCGCCTACAAGCGCTGACCGCGACGCCCTGTCCTAAGCCGGGAGCCCCATCGCTGCTTTGACTTGCGCCAACGTCGCCTGCGCGGTCGCGCGCGCTTTTTTGGTGCCGTCTGAGAGAACCTCGTCGACGTACTGCGGCTTGGCCTCGATTTCGCGCAGACGTTCGCGCAGCGGCGCGAGCGCGGCGTTCAAGTGGCGCGCCATGTCCGCTTTGTCCTCGACGCAACCGATCTCGCCCGCGCGGCAGCGGCGCGCGATGTCGGGCGCCATCGACGGATTGAATGCCGACTGGAAGAAAAAGACCGGACATGTCTCCGGATGGCCGGGATCGGTTTTGTGGACCTTCGTCGGATCGGTGTACATCGTCTTGACGCGCGCCACCGTCTGTTCGGCCGTTTCCGCGAGCATGAGGCCGTTGTCATACGATTTGCTCATCTTGCGGCCGTCGGTGCCCGGCACGTACGGCGTCTCGGACAGTATCGCTTCCGGTTCGATCAGCACCGCGCCGTAGTGATGGTTGAAGCGGCGGACGATCTCGCGGCTGAGTTCGAGATGCGGCAGCTGATCCTGTCCGACGGGCACGCCCTGGCCCTTCATGATGGCGATGTCCACGGTCTGCAGCACGGGGTAGCCGAGAAAGCCGTGCGTCGCGATCTCGGACCCTAGCGCTCCGATCTGATCCTTATAAGTGGGCACGCGCTCGAGCCATGAGACGGGCACGACCATCGACAGCAGCGTATAGAGCTCCGAAATCTCGGGGATGCGCGATTGGACGTAGATCGTGCAGTTCGCGGGATCGAGGCCGGCTGCGATCCACCCCATGACCATCGTGCGGGTGTCGGCGGCTATCTCGCCGCTGCGTTCGAACTTCGTCGTGAGCGCGTGCAGATCCGCAACTTCGAAATAACAATCGTGGCGCTGCGAGAGGTCGACAAAATTCCTCAGCGCCCCGAGCAGATGACCGACGTGCAGGGTTCCGGTCGGACGCATGCCTGCCATGATGCGCTTTCGCGCGGTCGCAGAGGGCTTGGCAGCGCTCGAGGCATCAGTCACCGGTCCATCACTCCTTGTCGCCGAATAAGAGGCGCGCTTCACTCATCCGTTGGCGTCTTGTGCTTGCGCTCCCCGCCGGATTGAACAGCGGCCGCCCTCTTCCGAGCGGCGTCGCGTGGCGCATCGCGTGCGCGATGATATCGCGCGCGCGCTCGATCGCGTCGAGCAGCGGGAGGCCGTGCGCGCGATACGCCGCGATGGCGGCGGCAAGCACGCATCCAGTGCCGCGCATCGTTGTGCGCAGCCGCTTGGCGCCGATGTAAACGACACCGCGCCGATCTGCGAGAACGTCGAAACATGTGCCGCCGCCGAGATGGCCGCCTTTTACGAGCACGGCGCAACCCGCGCGCCGCGCGATGCGCTGCGCGGCGTCAGCAGCGTCTTCGACGGAACGTACTGGCATGTCCGCAAGCACGGCCGCTTCGTCGGCGTTCGGCGTGACGAGTTCTGCGTATTTGAAGATCTTCGTCAGTTCGGCGATGTCTTTGGCCTCCGCGAACCGCCGGCCGCTCGTGCTCGCGAGCACCGGATCGAGAATGATGGGCGGAAGCGCGTTAGCCCGCGTCTTGAAAAATGTTCGCACCGCACGAATCGCGGGGACGCCCGGCATGAGTCCGATACGGATCGCATCCGGTCGTGCCTCCGACCAGACCGACCCGAGTTGCGCTCGGATCGCTTTCGCATCCAAGGGTGCGACGAGACTCACCCCCCGGCTGTTCTGAGCGGTCACTCCGGTGACGACGATGGCCGATCGCACCCCAAGCAAGGCGTTGAGCGCGATATCCAGGCCGATGCCGGCCCCGCCGGTCGGGTCCGAGCTACCGATGCTGCAGACCAGCGGAATCGCCCGGCTCACACCCAGCCTTCGTGCCTGCCGGGACGCATCAAACGCCTGTTCTCCACATACTCACAGGCCCTGTGGATAACTTGGGCTGGGCTTGGGTGTCGCACTTACGGGAGCCGGACTCGCGTTAGGAGCGGCGCTGGCCGGCGCCGGACTCGAGTGAGGAACTGCGCTTGCCGGCGCTGGGCTCGGCGCCGGGGTCCGCTGCGGCGCGATCGTCGCAGGCGGCGTCTTTCCGGCTGCTCTGTAGACGCCGGCAAGCAGCGATCGGAAGCGGTCTATCTCCGATCGGACCTCGTCGGGCGGGAGCGGCAGCTCCGGCACGCGATACCACGAGCCGGCCTCGGCGCGCAGGATGAGCGATCGTGCGGTCGTGCTCGTCACGGTCCCGCCGCCGCTCGCCGCGAAGCGCGCGGCTGCGAGCGCGGACCAGAGCGCTTGCTGATTCGGCGTTCCGTCAAACGCATCAAGTGTGCCCAGCGACGAACCCGACGGAAAACCATAGACCGGCACCGCTCTTTGATGCGCTTCGACGTACTCGCTCGGCGTTGCGCTCGCGTCTCGCGCGCCCAACGTTCGCGCGACGTCGCTGATGACGGCCGGCGCGTCCGCGCGTTGCGCCCACAGCTGGTCCAATCGAACGCGCAATGCGATCATCGCCGGAACTCCAGGCGCCGCGATGGCAGCGTTCTGCGCCAATGCGGCGAGCCGGTTTGCAAACGCTTCGGGCGGCGACGATGGCGCGATCGACTCAAGGGCTTGCGATGACGCGTCATCCCAGAAGAGCACCGGCGTGTGCGTGCTCTTCGACGTCTGCAGATCGTAGAGCTGATACGGCGCCGCATTTGCGGCCCCGAGCGCTGCGACGGAGCCGCCGGCCTGCGACGCGCGCACCACGCGGCTGGAGAAAATCGCGAACCGAGCGCCTGCGGTGCCGATGGCCTGCGCGGCCGCGTCATCGTAGGCGCCGAAGGGCGATGACAGACCGGCGCGCGCGTCTTTGTTCAACGTCGCCGCCGTCGCGAGCGCGTTTGCGATGAGCATCACCGCGTCGGCGCTCGCGTCGAGCGGTATCGCCGTCGGGTCGGATGCAGATTTTCCACCCGAATCGATGAGGAGCGGAAGTATCGGATCGCCGTCCGGCGTGGCGACGGCCTCAAGCGCGCCGCTTTTCAGCGCGGCTTCGAACTGCGCGGCGCTCTGCCGGGCCGCTTGCGCGAGCAGCGTGCCTGCAGCTGTGGAGAGCGCGTCGGCGCCGGCGGGCGGAGCATGGAGCAGCGCTCGAGCCGCGGCCGATCCCATCATCGCAAGGCTCGCGGCTGCGTGCAGCGCCGCGGCCCGCTGCATTTCGCTCGGCCGCATCCTGCAATTGGCGTTGCCGTTGAGGTCGCATCGCGCGCGCACGGCGTACGCGACGAGGGCGAGGCCGCCGTTCGACGCGGCCGTCGCCGCATCCATGAGCGGCACGTGCGTCAGAATCCCGAGGACGTCGCGCGTGTGCTCGCCGCTCTCGGCGTCCGGCGTTTGCACGGCTGCGCCGAGCGGATCGACGGCCGCCGCGCGGAGGGCCGCAACGTAATCCGGAGCGACTTCGATCGCGAAGCGCGCACCCGGATGATCGTGCAGCGCGCTCACGAGCGCGCCGATCTCGAAGGGCGCGCGTAACGCGACGTCCATGCGCCGCACGTCAGCGAAACTCGACATCGGATCCGACACCGACCAGACGAGCACGACCGTCGCGCGCGCGGCCTGCGCGGGCGCCGCAAGCGCGGGCGCTGCAGGCGCGGGCGCTGCAAGCGCGAACGCTGCAAGTGCGAGCGATGCCGCTAGTGAGAGAAACCCGATGCGCCTCATGCGCGTCCGTTTGTCGCCGGCCGAACGTCTGACCTTTAGCGCTCTTGTTGAAGGGCCGACTCGCGTCGGCCCCTTCAGAAGACGTGCTCGGGCCGACTTGCGTCGGCCCCTTCAGAGAAGCGCCCGGGCCGACAAACGTCGGCCCCTTCAGAAGAAGGCCCTTTCAGGATTGCGGGGCGAGATGATCGACGATACGTTGCAATTCTCGGTCATCTGCGAAGTGCACGATGATGGTTCCACCGCGCGCGCCGAGGTTCAACGTCACGCGCGTCGCGAGAGCGAAGCGCAAGCGGTTCTCGACGTCGGCCATATCTGGCGAGAGTGGTCTGCTTGCGCCTAGCGGCGACGGTGCGGCCGACTTTCTGCCGGCCGATCGCGCGCGCGTCGCGTCGGCGACGAGGTGCTCCACGTCGCGAACGCTCAAGCCCTGCGCCGCGATCCGACGAGCGATCGCTTCCGCTTGTTCCGGGGGCAGCGCAGCCAGAGCGCGGGCATGGCCTGCGGAAATGCCGCCGTCGCGCACGAGCGCCTGCACGGAATCCGGCAGAGAGAGCAAACGGAGAGCGTTTGTGATCGTGGAGCGATTTTTGCCGAGCCGTTGACCGAGCGCATCCTGGGTAAAACCGTGTTCGTCCAGCAATTGCCGATAGCCGGCCGCTTCTTCGATCGCGTTGAGATCCGCGCGCTGCAGATTTTCCAATAGCGCGAGCTCGATCGACGCGCCGTCTGCGACATCACGGACGATCGCCGGCAGTTCAGATAGACCCGCCAGTCGCGCCGCGCGCCAGCGCCGCTCGCCGGCGACGATTTCGTACTTTCCGCGCGAGCCTGCAGCCGGACGCACGATGATCGGCGACAGCAAGCCGTTCGCGCGGATCGAATCAGCGAGCGATTTGAGCGCCGCGACGTCGAACGTGCGCCGCGGCTGATTCGGATTTGCCGCGATGTCGTCGAGCGCCAAATCGAGCAAGCCTGGCTGAGCGGTCTCCTGCCGACCGACCGGAAAGAATGCGCCAAGCCCTCGGCCCAAACCACGCCGTTGCGTCATCGTGCTAGCACCTCTTCTGCGAGCGCGGCATATGCGAGCGCGCCCGCGCTTCGTGGATCGAACTCCGTGATCGGCGCGCCGAACGATGGAGCTTCGGAGACCCGTATGTTGCGCGGAATCCTCGTCGCGAACACCAAGCCGGGAAAGTGGCGTTCGACTTCGTCGACGACTTGCTTCGCGAGATTCGTACGCCCGTCGAACATCGTGACCACGACGCCGTGTATGCGCAGCGTCGGATTCAAGTGCGCGCGCACGAGTTCGATGACGCGCGTGAGTTGGCCGAGCCCTTCAAGGGCGAAGTATTCCGCTTGGATCGGGATCAAGAGCGCCTCGGCCGCGGTGAGCGCGTTCAGCGTCAACAGACCAAGCGACGGCGGGCAGTCGATGAAGATGTAATCGAAGTCCGAGGCGACCGGTTCGAGCGCCGACTTGAGCCTCCGCTCGCGCGACAGCGCGCTGACCAGTTCGAGCTCCGCGCCCGCCAGATTCAACGTGGCGGGAAGCAGCGTGAGATTTTGGACAGCCGTCGCATGCAGCGCGTCGCTCACAGTCGCATCTTTGAGCAAGACGTCGTACATGCACGTTTCGACCGCCGATTTCTCTATTCCGAGACCGGTCGTCGAGTTGCCCTGCGGATCGATGTCCACGAGCAAAACGCGCTGGCCGCGGCGCGCGAGCGCTGCGCTGACGTTGACCGCGGTGGTCGTCTTTCCGACTCCGCCTTTTTGATTTGCGACGGCGAGAATGCGGCCGGCGCGCGCGATGGTTTCGTTCACGTCGCTCTATGCGCCCGAGCGCCAATTCGAAATGATAAAGTCGCGCGCGATCGCGCGCAGCGCCTGTCCGTCGTTGAGCGCTGGATCATCGAGCACCTTTTCAAGACAGTAGGCGAGCGTCTCACCGACGCGTTTGTCGCCGTCGAAATCGGCATCGACGATTCGTTCTGCGCGCATGATCTCGATGACATCGCCGCCGTCGATGTGCAGATCGGCGAGACCGAACGGCGCGCGCGCCTCGATCGTCGCCCGCACGCGCGCTTCGAATCTGCGTCCGACCTCGGGATCGCGAGCTGGAAATCCGCTCGCTTCGACATCGGCCGCGCGCAAATCGAACAGTGCTTCGACGTGCGTGATTCCCACTCGCCGGACGAAGCGCCGGATGGCCGCATCGGTGAGCTGATCGTCGGCCGCATACATGTGATGCCGCACGAGGTGCGCGACATCGCGCGCGAGATCGTTCGGGAAGTTCAGGCGCGCCAATGCGGTTCGCGTCATCGCTTCGCCGACGACGTCGTGGCCATAAAAATGGGGACCGTCCTTCGTTCTCGACTTTCCCACATCGTGGAATAAGCCGGCGAGGCGGAGAGGGAGCGTGCGGCGACTTTCATCGCAACATTTCACATTGTGGAAATAGACGGTATACTTATGGTACGCATTCTGCTCCATGCCCCACCCCTCCATCAGTTCAGGAAGGATGATTTCGAGGGCGCCGATCTCTCGCAGCAGTTCAAGACCGATGCTCGGCTTTGCGGCCCGCACCAGAAGTTTGGTCAGCTCCTCGGAGACGCGCTGTTGCGCAATCGTCGGAATGAGAGAAACGGCGTTGCGCATCGCATTCACGGCTCGAGCGGTCGGTGTCAGGTCGAACCGAGCCGTGAAATGTGCGGCACGCAAGATACGTAACGGATCCTCCACGAACGACTCATCGCGTACGATATCCAGCCGCTTCGCCTTCAGATCTGCGACGCCGTCGTAGGGGTCGATCAGCTCGCCGGTGCGGACGTTTCTTGCCAGCATGTTGAACCGGAAATCACGGCGGCCGAGATCCTCTTCGATCGAAATCGACGGCCCGGCTTCGATGTCGAAATCGCGGTGATGTGTTCCAGTCGAGCGCTCGCGACGCGGCAGAGCAATGTCCGCCCTGCCTACGTCCGTCGCGAACTTGACGACCCCAAACGACGCGCCGACGAGTTCTGCGGTGCCGTCGGCTCCAAGCGCCTTCAGAAGATCCGGCATCGGGATGCCGGTTGCTAGGTAGTCGAAGTCGACGTGGTCGGCCTGAGGGCCGCCGAGCTCGGCGATCAGTTCATCGCGGACCCGCCCGCCCACAGCGAAGAGGCCCGCGCTTCCCAATATGCGCGAGAGCAGCCGATCCATGTCGGTCTGCCGATGTTCCACGTGAAACGTTACTCTTCTCCGACGTGGCGCTGCGGCGATTTTCCTCGTGGTTGTGGGTACCCCTCGGGTGTCTTTCTCACCTTGCGGAACACCCAGATATGACGCTCAGCCTCCAAATGCGGGACAGTAACTCGTTTATGCTCGCGCAGCGCCAGTCCGCAATCGGCGGCTGCTGCGAGCTCATCCGCTGCTGGCTCAGGTTCGCGTCCGCGGTAAAGGAAGAGATCGCCGCCGAGCTGGAGCAGCGGCGCGCCGAGTTCGAGTGCTTTCGTGGGCTTTGCGATCGCCCGCATGAGAACCGCTCCCGCACGCTCGCGACTGGCACTCGATCGTCCGGCCGCTTCGCACGTGCTCTTCAGCACCGTCACGCGATCTCCGATGTTGAGACCGACCACTGCTTCGCTCAGGAACGCGGCTCGCAGTCTGCGCGGTTCGATCAAGACGACGCGCGCCTCTTCGTGAGCCAGCGCGTACGGGATGCCGGGCAGACCGGCTCCGCTTCCCGCGTCGACGATGGGCGAGCGAAGTTTCGCTCCGGAGAGCGGCGCTATGCTATCGAGGAAATGATGCGTGACGAGGTCCGCCATCGTATGCGCACCGGACAGATTCGTCAAAGCATTTGCCGCCAACAGCATCTCTCCGTAGCGCGTCAAGCGCTGCGCGATCGCGGACGCATCGCTCAAGCCGAGTGCTTGCAATCCTTCGATCAGCATGCCGGGGGCGGCGTCTGCGCTCACGCAGGCGCGCCTGCGATCTCCGCATGTTCACGCCGCCGCGTGCTCTCCAGATAGATGGCAAGTACCGCCACATCCGCCGGCGTGACGCCGGGAATCCGGCTGGCTTGGCCGATGTTCGCCGGCCGCACGTCACTCAATTTCTCGATCGCTTCTCTGGAAAGCGCCACGAGATTCGCGTACTCAAACCCAAGCGGGATCTTCACGTTCTCCGATCGCGCCATCTTCTCCACGAGACTCGATTGACGCCTGATGTATCCTTCGTACTTGAGTTCTACTGCGAGCCGCTCACCCAACTCGTCGTCAAGGCCGCCCTCTGGACTGACATCGCGGTAGGTCACGCCCGGCGAGCGCAGTCGCTCCGCGAGCGACTTCCCGTCGCTGCGCTCATCGCTCAAACGCCGGCGTTCGCGCTGCAGCGCCGCCATGCGCATTTCGAATCGCTCGTACGTGCTCTCGTCGATCAAACCGATCTCGTGACCGACCGGCATCAATCGTTCGTCCGCGTTGTCGAACCGCAAGAGCATGCGATGCTCGGCCCGCGATGTGAGCATACGATACGGTTCCGCAGCGCCTTTCGTCACAAGGTCGTCGACCAGCGTGCCGATGTACGATGAGGATCGCGACAACGTCATCTCTGCTCGGCCTTGTGCGCGGCGCGCCGCATTGATGCCGGCGACCATGCCCTGTGCCGCAGCCTCTTCGTAGCCCGACGTGCCGTTGACCTGACCGCAGTGATAGAGGCCGCGGATGCGCTTCGTTTCGAGCGAAGACGTGAGCTCGGTCGGCGAGACGAAATCGTACTCGACGGCATAGCCCGCGCGCAACATCTGCGCAGATTCCAACCCCGGCAACGTGTGCAGCATCGCGAGTTGGACCTCGTCCGGCAGCGACGTCGAGAATCCGCCGACGTAGATCTCGTCGACGTCCCAGCCTTCCGGTTCGAGGAAGATCTGATGCGTCGGGTTGTGCGCGAATTTCATCACTTTGTCTTCGATCGAAGGGCAGTAACGCGGCCCCTTTCCCACGATCGCTCCGGTACCGTACATCGGCGAACGATGCAGATTCGCGTGAATGAGCGCGTGCGTTGCGGCGTTCGTCTGCGTGATGTGACATGCGAGCTGCGGCCCGGGAAAACGCGGGCTCGATCGATACGAAAAGCAGAGCGGCACTTCGCTTGGCGGCTGCGCGACCGTGCGCGAAAAATCGATACTCGATCTGTGCACGCGCGGCGGCGTGCCCGTCTTCAGGCGCCCGGTTTCAAAGCCGAGCCGGCGCAGCGACGCGCCGAGCCCCACGCTCGGTCGCTCGCCGAATCGGCCGCCGGGCGTCGTGCGCTCGCCGGCAAACATCTTGCCGTTCATGAAGGTGCCGGCCGCCATGATGACCTGGTTAGATCCCAACCTTGTCCCGTCAAGCAGGACGACACCTGAGACTGCGCCGACCGACGAGGAGATCTCCCCGACCAAAGCTTCGAGGACCGTGAGATACGGCGTCGCTTGGACGACGCTCTGCATGTGACGCGCGTACGCGCGTTTATCGGCTTGGGCACGCAGCGCTCGCACCGCAGGGCCGCGGCTTTCGTTCAGCCAGCGCGCGTGCAGGTACGTCGCGTCTATGCACCGGCCCATTTCGCCGCCGAGCGCGTCGACTTCGCGCGCAAGCTGACCTTTGGCGGGGCCGCCGATGGACGGATTGCACGGCATCAATCCGATGGTGGATTTGTCGCCGCTCACGAGCAGCGTCTCAACGCCCATGCGCGCAGAAGCGAGCGCGGCTTCGATGCCCGCATGCCCGCCGCCGATCACGATCACTCCGAAATCTTGCACGAAGCGCGCTTTCGCCGCGCCGCCGCAGCGTCCATGTTCGCGCGCGGATGAAACGGTTACGACGCGGGCATCATTTGCCGACGCAAAACCGTGCGAAGATACCGTCCAGCACTTCGTCCGTCACATCGTCACCTGTGACCTCGCCATACGCGGCCGCCGCGATGCGCAGATCGCCTGAGAGCAGATCGAACGGGCGATGTTCATCGAGCGTCGCGCGCGCATGCGCGAGCGATTCGCCGGCTCGCGCGAGCGCGTCGATCTGTCTCGAGTTCACGACCAGCGATCTGCCCGCGTCGATCAGGCCGCCGCCCCAGCTCAGATCTGCGATGGCCGAGCGGACGGCATCGATCGTCGCAGCGTCGCGCACGCTGCCGGCGATAAACGCGCTCGCGACGGCTGTCCGCTCGATCTCCGGTCGCCGCCGCGCGAGCTCGTCTGCGCCGGAGCGGCCGAGATCCGACTTGTTCGCGAGCACGATACGCGGAACGGCGGACGTGACTTCCAGCGCGACCAGCGCGTCGCCGTCCAAATGGGCGGAGCCGTCGATCACGCAGATGCAAAGCGCCGCGTCGCGTATCGCCGCGCGCGCGCGGCGCACGCCTTCGGCTTCGATCGGGTCGTCCGTCGCGCGCAGACCTGCGGTATCGCGCGCGTTGATGACGACGCCGTCGACGATGAAGCGTTCTTCGACGACGTCGCGAGTCGTGCCGGGCTGGGCCGAGACGATGGCGCGTTCCGACCGCACGAGCGCATTGAGCAAGGATGATTTGCCGGCGTTCGGCGGCCCGGCGATCGTGCAGACGACGCCGTCGCGCAGCAGCTTTCCCGTGTCGCTTCCGGCGAGCAGTTCGCGAACCGCGCTCTGCTGCGCGACGATGCAGCGTGAGAGCGCGGCCGGATCGGGTGCGGGAACCTCCTCCGGATAGTCGACTGCCGCTTCGATCTCGACGAGCCGCTCGAGGATCTCGGCGCGAAGCGCCTTCAGCCGCTTACCGAGCTCGCCCTCCATGCGCGCCGTCGCGGCGCGTGCCGCGAGACGCGTTTCGGCATTGATGAGATCCGCGACCGCTTCGGCTTGCGCGAGGTCCATGCGCCCGTTGCAAAACGCGCGCCGCGTGAACTCGCCCGGTGCTGCAAGCCGCGCACCCGCCGTGAGGAGCGCTTGCAAGCACGCCTGCGCGAGCCCGGCGCCGCCGTGGACGTGCAGTTCGACGACGTCTTCGCCGGTATAGGAATGCGGTGACCAAAAGCCGACAGCGAGCGCGTCGTCGAGCGGCGCTCCCGAGGCGGGGTCGACGATGAAGCCGCGCCGCATGCGGGCCGCGGGCCATCTGTCTGCGTCGCCGTGAGAGAAAGAAAAGCACGCCGCGGCATATGCGCGCGCGGCGGGTCCCGACAAGCGGATGATCGCTACCGCGCCGACGCCCGGCGGCGTCGCGATCGCGGCTATGGTGTCGGAGAAACCGTCAATCGACGTAGCGGTCGTCGCGCGGATAGTCGTCGCCGATCGGGCGATCGGTATCGCGCGCTCGATCGATGTCCGGTCCGCGGCCCCGCCCTCGCGCGGGCGCTCGCTCCCGGCCGTCGCGATCTGCGCCAGCGCGGTCGCGTCCGTTGCGGTCGCGGCCATTGCGGTTGTCGCCCGCGCTCTCCGCGCGGCCGGCTCGTCTTGCCAAGATCACGACGCGCCGGTCGAGGCCGGCACCCGTGCTCTCCGTCTCCACGTCACGATGCGCTGCGAGCGCCATGTGCACGATGCGACGCTCCGAAGGCGGCATCGGCTCGAGTTCGACTTCGACACCTTCCTGCAGCACGCGGTCCGCCGCGCGCAGAGCGATGCTTCGGAGCGTCGCACGGCGCCGCGCCCGATAGCCTTCGACGTCCACTGCGAAGAAGACGTCGCGATCGCCTTCGCGATGCATCACGGCATTGGTGACGACGGTGAGCGCATCGAGCATGTTGCCGCGTTTGCCGATGAGCAGTCCGAGTTCATCGTCGCGCTCGTCGTCGCGATCGTAGCCGCGCGCGGGCCGATCTCGGACTCCGCGCACGTCGATGACGATCTGTCTGCCGTCGCGAGCCTGCTCGATGCCGCCGTACGAAAGACGCGCAGGCAAGCCGAACGTGTGGATGAGGCCGGCGAGAAAATCGCGCGCATCTTTGAAGGGCGCGCGCAGATCTTGTGGGCACTCTTCACGGCGGCGATGGAACCCGCCGCTGCCGCGACCGGGACCGCGACCGAATCCGCCGCGGTCAGGCCGGCCGGCGCCGTGTCCGTATCCGCCCGATCCATATCCGCCGCCGCGTTCGCCGCGATCCGAGCGGCCGGCGCCGCGACCGCCCTCGTACCGTGAATCAAATCCGCTCATTTTGCCCTCTCCCCGCGCGCCGGCCGGCGAGCGATTCCAATGACTTTAGGAAACGTCAGGCAGTCGTCGCTTTCGGCTGCATCTTCTTCACCTTGGTACCGCATTTCTGACATTTGTTGTTGTTGACGAGAACCAGCGTTTCGCTGCACGACGGGCAGTCGTGCGGGTAACCGAGTTTCATGGCTTCCGTCTCTTCGACGGGCTTGGGAATGCGCGATGGATTCCAGCGCATGAAGAGCACGGTCTGCGCGACGGACAGCACGTTATAGGCCAGCCAGTATAAGATGAACGCCGAATGCCACGTCCGTCCGATCCAGAACAGGATGACCGGCATGATCATCGCTTGCGTGTTCATCATCTGCTGCTGCTGCTCGTCCATCATGCCGGCATTCGTCGTGAGTTTCACCGAAAAATACATCGACACGGCGTACAGCAACAGCAGCGCCATGTCGGGCAGATACAGATTCTGAGCGAGTATCTGCGGGAACGAATGCGAGAGCGACGAGCCGATCCACAACCATGTCGCGTGCTGGAAATTGTCGTTGTTGCGGTTGATGGCGTTGTAGACGCCGAACAACACCGGCATCTGCAACAGCGTCGGCAGGCAGCCGCCGAACATGTTGACGCCATGCTCGCGATAGAGCTTCATCGTCTCTTCGCCGAGCTTCTGTTTGTCGTTCTTGTACTTCGTCTGAATCCGCTTGAGGTAGGGCGCCAGCGCCTGCATCTCTTGCATGTTGCGTAAACGTTGAAGCGTGAGCGGCACGAGCAGCACGTTCACCACGAACGCGAGCACGATCATCGACCAGCCGTAGTTGTGCGTCACGGCGGTGTTGATCCACTGCAGCACGTCGTTGAAACCCGTGCCGAGCAGGTCGATGAGGTCGGTGAACGGATTGGCGAACACTGCCAAGAGCGGGATCAGATGGAACAATTCGGTCGCCGGTGTCCTTTCAGCGTCACGGCACGGGGTCGAGGCCGCCGGCGTGCCACGGCCCACAGCGTCCAAGCCGCGCGAGCGTCAGACCAAGACCGCGCAGCGCACCATGTCGCCGGATCGCCTCCACAGCGTACGTCGAACATGTAGGATGGAAGCGGCATGCCTGCGGCAGCAGCGGTGCGATGATGCGTTGATATGCGCGCAGCAGCGCGATGAGCAGCGATGCGATCACGATGCGGCTGCCTTGAGCGCAGGCATGAGCTGTTCGCGCAGTGCGGCGAACGGCACGCGAGCGGCCTCCGGTTTGCACTGCACGAGAAACCAGCGCGGATCGGCCGACGACGCAAAACTTGCGAACAGCGCCTTGCACCGGCGGCGGAGCAGGTTGCGCACGACCGCGTTGCCGACTTTTTTCGTGATGACGACGCCGAGCTTCGGCACCGTCGCGCGTGCGCGACCTCGCGGCGCAAATGCATAGACGGTCAGAGCGCGCGCCGACGCGATGCGGCCTTTTCGCATCACGAGCGTGAACTCACGGCGGCCCTTGAGGCTGTCGAACGAGGGCACCTTGGAGATCGCTAGTCGGGGGTCAGGCGCTTGCGGCCTTTGCGCCGTCGCGCCGACAAGACGCGGCGCCCGTTCTTGGTGGACATGCGTTCGCGAAAGCCATGCGTGCGCTTGCGGCGCCGGTTGTGCGGTTGAAAAGTGCGTTTCACTGGACGGCGGAGCTCCTAATGGTATTGCGGTGTCGCGGGATTCTGGCCGCGAACATGATGAGTGCCGCCCACGATGGCGGCACCGCCGAATGAATGATTGATAGTCTCTTATTTTACGCCCGGCCGGGGGCCACGGTCAAGAATGGTACGGCGCGGCGGGCGAAGGCGCCTGCGGCGGCGGTGGGACGCGGTGCAGGCGGAAGCGAAGCCCAACCGTCTGCGCCTGAGGCAAATGTCGAGAGCGGCCGCAGCCCGGTGGACAGGCGGTGCATGGGCCGCAATATTCAGAATTCGTCTGCGGAGCCGCAAACTCAATACCTGCGGCACTTAGCGGCCATTCACAAGAACGAGACGGAGCGTTATTCACACCTGTGGATGAGATTGTGGATAACTTGACCGGCGAGCCGCAACGCCCGTCGCCACTGCCTGCGCCGCGGCTCGGAGTCCGCTTAGGGCAGCTGCAGGGCTCGTCAAAAATGCGCGCTTTCGGTTCGCGCGGCGCGCGTCAGAGACGGCAAAGCCTTACGTCGCATGGCATCAATCGCCGCAGGCCGGAGACTATCCACACGTTTGGTGATTTCGCTGTGTATATGTGTATAAGTAAATCGCGCAAACCCTGGAGGAATAAGGGTTTGCGGCCATTAAATCGCGCCGACCGCGGGCTCTCCGGTTTCAAGGCCGGGCCTGCGGACGCATTTGAATTTCGAAGGATGTCACGATGAACTCAAGCGCGGTCATCACGAACGAAGAATATCTCTGGCAGACAACTCTTGTGGGCCTTGAATCGCGGTTCACGAAACCCATCTTCGAGACGTGGATAAAGCCGATGCGCGTGCTGAGGCTGTCGACCGACGAGATCACGCTGAGCGTGCAGAATCAGTTCGCAAAGGATTGGGCCGAAAACCGCTTCAAGGGCACCATTTCCGCGGCTTTGGCAGAAACGCTCGGCGCGCCGATCAGCATCCGCTTTGTGATCGACGGTCCCAGCGAGGAAGCGGATCCGCGGACGCTTCCCCCCGATGCTGTCCCGGATAACGGAGCGATTTTGCCGGCTGCCCCGCCGGCGTTTCGCAGCCCCGACGAGTTCCGGCACACGGGTCTGAACCCGCGCTACACATTTGAACAATTCGTCGTCGGCGCGACCAATCGGTTCGCGCACGCTGCGGCGCAAGCGGTCGCCGACGCGCCGGCCCGCGCCTACAATCCGCTCTTCATCTACGGCGCGGTCGGTCTGGGCAAAACACATCTCATGCATGCGATCGGCCACAAGGCGTTCGAATCGGATCCGCGTGCGCGCGTGGTCTACGTCTCGTCAGAGACGTTCACCAACGAGTTCATCACCGCGATCAAGAACAATCAGACCGTTGAATTCCGCAATCGCTATCGCACGGTCGACGTGCTCCTGATCGACGACATCCAATTTCTCGAGGGCAAAGAGCAGACGCAAGAAGAGTTCTTCCATACCTTCAACACGCTGCACGAGGCGCAGCGTCAACTCGTCATCTCGAGCGATCGTCCGCCGAAGGATATCCAGACGCTTGAGAACCGGCTGCGCTCGCGTTTCGAGTGGGGACTGCTCACCGATATCCAATCGCCCGACCTCGAGACGCGCGAAGCGATCCTGCGTAAGAAGGCGGAGAGCGACGGCATCGACGTGCCGCACGAAGTGACGTCGTATATCGCGAAGATCATTCCCTTGAACATCCGCCAGCTCGAAGGCGCGCTCATAAAGCTGACCGCGTATGCATCGCTCTATAAGAAGCAGATCACGGTCGAGCTCGCCACCGAAGTGCTGCGCAACGAGATCAACGAGGTCCCGCTGCGCAAGGTGACGATCTCGTTGATCAAAGAGAAAGTGGCGCGCTTCCACGGCATCACGGTCAAAGAGCTCGAAGGTCAACGGCGCGATCAGCGCTTGACGGTGCCGCGCCAAATCGCGATGTATCTGGCCTGCGAATTGACCAACGCATCGCTGCCGCAGATCGCGCGCGAGTTCGGCAAGAAAGACCACACAACGGTGATGTACGCGCGCGACAAGGTGAAACAGCAGCAGGATCGCGACCCCGAATTCCGCAGCAAAGTGCGCTCGGTCCAGACCACGATCACGCAAGAAGGATGACGCCCGGTGGATGGTCTGCGAATGATGTGGACTGCGCTAGCCCGCGTGCCGTGAAGGTGGTCCCTCTGTGAGCGGCGTGGATAGATCGCGCACACCATCCACACCGCAACGCACACCGCAACCGTGTGCCGCGTCTGGCATACAGACGAACTCCACAGCGTCCACACCACTACGATGACGACGACCGATCATAAAGATATCTAACAGTTCCCCGCGGCCCTAGGCCGATCTGTGGACGCGGGAGTTGACGACAGCGCGACGAATCCGCGCAACGCAGACTAAGATTGCGCAACACCGAAAGGACGCTTGAGGCGTCCTGCTGCCCGGAGCAAGCATGAAGTTCACCTGCAACACGAAGGACATAGCCGGGGCCGTTGCCGCGGCCGTGAAAGTCGTCAACGCGCACACGACGATGCCGATCTTGGGCAACGTCCTGCTCACCGCCGGCAAAGGCCGCGTCAACGTGCGCGCCACCGATCTCGAACTCACACTCGAGAATAATTTCAGCGCAGAGGTGAGCGAAGAAGGCGCATGCACCGTCGGAGCGCGCTTGTTCTCAGGCTACCTCGCGAATCTGCCGGCCGCGGAGCTCGTCATGCGCGGCACGGCGAGCCGCGCGACGGTCACCTGCGACCGCTCGAAGTACGAATTCGTCGCGCTGCCGGCGGAAGAATTCCCACCGTTGCCGGAAGGCAAGTCGGGCGATCAATTCCGCATAGACGCAAAAGTGCTCCGCGAAGCCGTCGGTGCGGTGACGTTTGCTGCGTCGAGCGAGGAGGCGCGCGGCGCCGTTCTCATGGGCGCGCTGCTCGAGATCGAGGACCAGAAGCTGACCATGGTCGCCACCGACGGCTACCGCCTCGCTCGCCACGAAGCGGCGCTCACCGAGAAAGTCCGGGCCGGTGCGAAATATATCGTGCCCGCGCGAGCGCTCGGAGAGGTGGTGAGGGCGGCAGGCAGCGGCGTGGTGGAAGTGACGGCGCTTGGCGGCCAAGCGAACCAGCTCGTGTTCAACACCGGCGACGCGAAGATCATCGCGCGTCTCGTCGACGGGCCGTATCCGAACTACCAGCAGGTCATCCCAAAAGAGTTCGAGCGCAAGGTCATCGCCAGCACTGCAAAACTGCTCGCCGGTCTGCGCCGCGCCGAAGTGGTCGCGGGCGAGCGCGCCAGCATGGTGAAGCTCGCGATGGAAGGCACGAGCCTTGTCATCACCGCGGCTTCGGATACCACCGGCAACGCCTATGAAGAATTGGATGTCGAGCGCACCGGCGACCCGCTGACGATCGCGTTCAACGCGAAGTATCTGGTGGAGATCTTGAATCACGTCACCTCGGATACCGTGGCGCTCGAGTTCGTCGGCGCTCTGCAGCCCACAGCCATCCGGCCGAACGAAGGTGACAATGCCGCGCGGCAGCTCTTCATCTTGATGCCGCTGCGCCAGTAGCGCCCGTGCGCGTCCTGTCGCTCGAGCTCGACCAGTTCCGCAACTACGCCGCTCTGCGCTTCACGCCGCCGAGCGGCGCATGTGTCTTCATCGGCGATAACGCGCAAGGCAAATCGAATCTCCTGGAAGCGCTCGCGCTGCTCGCCACCGGAAAATCGTTCCGCGCCACCCGCGAAGCGGACCTCGTTCGCGACGATGCGCCGGCCGCGAGCGTCTCGGCGCGCGTGTCCACGCGACACGGCGAGATCCAAGCCGCGTGCATCGTCGCGCGGGCGGGCGAGGGAGCCCGCAAGCGCTTCTTCCGAAATGGCCGCGCGGTACCGTACGGGCAATTTCTGGGCGGCGTGATGGCGGTGACGTTCATCCCGCTGGATCTGCAGCTCGTGATCGGTCCGGCGGGAATTCGGCGCCGCCTTCTCAACGCCGGACTTGCGCAAAGCAGCCGGTCGTATTATCGCGACCTCGCAGCATACGGCGCCGTCGTAACGCAGAAGAACGCGCTGCTTCGTGCGAACGGCGCTCCCGATCGCGACCTACTGCTCACGTATAACGAGCAGATGGCGGTCAGCGGCGGCCGCATCGCTTGCGCGCGCGCCGCCTACGTGCGCAGGCTCGCGGCCGAGGCCGCCGCCGCGCATGCGCGCTGGGTCGGCGCCTCGCCGGAATTCGACGTCGCCTACCGGCCGTCGCCCGCGCTGACCGAAGAGACGCCGGAGGCGGTAGAGCAAGCGCTGCGCGCTGCGCTCGATGCGAACCAGTCGCTTGAGATCAAGCGGCGCAGCGCGCTGTATGGCCCGCATCGAGACGACCTCGCGCTCACGCTGGGCGGTCTTGCGCTCGCGCGATTCGGTTCGCAGGGCCAGCAGCGCACGGCGGTTTTGGCGCTGAAAGCGGCAGAATACGCGTCGCTGCATGCGGCTGCCGGAGAACCGCCGATCCTTTTGCTGGACGACGTGCTGTCCGAACTCGATCGCGAGCGGCGTCACGCGTTTCTGAACAGCCTCGGGGATTTCGACCAAGCATTCATCACGTCCACCGACGTTCCGGACATGCCCGCGAGTCTGCGCGGCGAAGTCGTCCACGTCCGCGCAGGATCGCTCGAAATGGAAAACGCGGCGCACGCATGAGCGGACCCGTGCGTCTGCGGACGCTTGTCGCCGCATGGAAGCCGGGCCGCACAAGCGAGACGGCAGATAGCGCCGGCGCCATCGCTGCGGCGTGGGCCGACGTCGTCGGCCCGGCCGTCGCGGTGCGCACGCGGCCTGCCGGAGTGCGCAACGGGATCTTGACCATCTGGACGGCCGGCAGTGCGTGGAGCAATGAGCTCTCGTTCCTCGAAACGTCCATACTCGCGAATCTGCAGTCGATCGTTCCCCACGCCGGCATCACGCGCGTGCGGTTCTCGGTCGCGAGCGGCCGCACAAAGCGCCTGCTAGACGGCGCGGTACCGCGCCCATCGCGCACCGAACGCTCGGTGCGAACGCGCGAACAAGAAGAGGAAGCGATTGACGGCGCTGACGCGCCATGGGATGCGGGATCCGAGCAAGGTCTGATCGCGATCGTCGCACGGCTGCGCGCTCGACAGCACGCGCTGGACGTTCGGCGCGCGCGAGAAGGATGGACCCGATGCACTGCCTGCGGCGCGTGGACGCCTCTCCAGACCGCGAGCGATCGGCGATGCGTGCGGTGCGCCGAGGAGGAACGGCAGTCGTCGGATCGAGCGCTCGCGCGCGCACTCGCCGACGCACCGTGGCAGACACCGCGCGAGTTCATCGCGAACATTTCCGGTGCCGATCGTGCCGCATACGAACGCGTGCGGCGCCGCGTGCTTGCACAACTCGAAGTCCAGTTGGACGGCGCGCGCCGGCGCTTACGGCGAGGAACGCTTGAAGCGGCCGACCGCGTCGCCGCATGGACATACGTCATGTTGATCGCACGCAAACCCAAGCGCGCGGTGCCGCGCGCAGTCGTCGCCGACGTGCTCGACGAGATGTGGGCGGACGCGCTTGGACTGCGCGCAAAGGCACCTCGACGAGAGGCGCGCGCAGCGCCGTGAGAGAATAAAAAAATAGCGCGCACACGCTGATTCACACGTATTCGCGCCATGAGGATTTCGTATTGGCCAAAAAAGACAACAAAGGCGATTCACAGCAGAGCGGCGGCGATTCGAACGAGTACGGCGCTCAACAGATCAAAGTCCTCAAAGGTCTTGAGGGCGTCCGCAGACGGCCGGGCATGTACATCGGCGACACGAGCGTGCGCGGCTTGCATCAGATCGTGTTCGAAGCCGTCGACAACGCCGTAGACGAAGCGCTCGCAGGCTATTGCCGGCAGATTGACGTCACGCTCCACAAAGACGGCTCGGCTTCGGTCGCAGACGACGGCCGCGGCATTCCCGTGGACGTCATCCCGTCTGAGGGCAAGCCCGCGCTCGAAGTGGTCATGACGGTGCTGCACGCCGGCGGCAAGTTCGAAGGCTTGGGTTACAAAGTTTCGGGCGGTCTGCACGGCGTGGGGATATCGGTCACCAACGCGCTGTCGGAGTGGATGGTCACTCGCGTCATGCGCGATGAGAAGATCTACGAGCAGCGTTTCGTTCGCGGCGTGCCGGCCGGCAAGATGAAAGTCGTCGGTGTCGCCGACGGCACCGGCACCGTGCAATCGTTCAAGCCCGACAGCGAGATCTTCTCGACACTCGAGTTCTCGTTCGACATCCTGCAGCAGCGTCTTCGCGAGCTGGCGTTCCTCAATCGCGGTCTGCGCATCAACCTCAGCGATGAACGCAATGACAAGAAGCAGAATTTCTGTTACGAAGGCGGCATCAAGAGCTTTGTCGAGCAGCTCAACAAGAACAAAGAGCCCCTGCACGACGTCCGTTACATGACGGGCGAAAAGCAGCACATCCAGGTCGAAGCCGCGCTCCAATACAACGACGGCTATATCGAAAACGTCCTCGCGTATGCGAACAACATCCATACGGTCGACGGCGGCACGCACTTAGCCGGGTTCCGATCGGCACTGACGCGCGTGCTCAACAGCTATGCGAAGAAGTCCGGCATGCTCAAGGATGCCGAAGGCAACCTCACCGGCGAAGACCTGCGCGAAGGTCTCACGGCAGTCATCTCCGTGAAGATCCCCAACCCGGAATTCGAAGGGCAGACCAAGGCTAAGCTCGGCAGCGCCGAAGCGCACGGCGTGGTCAGCGAGATCGTCGGCGAAGCCCTCGGCTACTATCTTGAGGAGAATCCGGGCCCCGCGCGCCGCATCATCGAGAAATGCGTCAACGCGTCGCGCGCGCGCGAAGCGGCCCGCAAGGCGCGCGATCTCGCGCGGCGCAAGAACGCGCTGGACGGCGGCTCGCTGCCCGGCAAACTCGCCGATTGTTCGGAGCGGGATCCAGCCAAGAGCGAGATCTTTCTCGTCGAGGGCGAATCGGCCGGCGGCAGCGCGAAGCTCGGCCGCGATCGACACTTCCAAGCGATCTTGCCGCTGAAAGGCAAGATCCTCAACGTCGAAAAGGCGCGCCTCGACAAGATCGTCAGCCATGAAGAGATCCGCACGCTCATCACGGCCCTCGGCACAGGTTTCCACGAAGATTTCGACGCCTCAAAATTGCGCTACCATCGCATCTATATCATGACCGACGCCGACGTGGACGGAGCGCACATCCGCACGCTGCTGCTGACGTTCTTCTTCCGTTATATGCCGAAACTGATCGAACTCGGTCATCTGTTCATCGCCCAGCCGCCGCTCTACCAGGTACGCAAGGGTAAGAAGTTCTGGTATTGCTATCGCGACGAAGAGCGCGACGCCGTCCTGGCGCAGGCCGGCGACGGCTGCTCGATCCAGCAATACAAAGGTCTAGGCGAGATGGATCCGGAGCAGCTCTGGGAGACGACGATGGACCCTGAAGCGCGAATCGTGCGCAAAGTGCTGCTCGACGACGCCGTGGCGGCCGACGAGATGTTCACCATCCTCATGGGTGAGAAGGTCGAGCCGCGCAAGCTGTTCATCGCCGAAAACGCTCGCGACGTCGTCAACCTCGACGTGTGATGTGACGCACGCCCGCAGCACGCGGAGGATATGAGCTCAAGGGCCGACTAGCGTCGGCCCCTTCAGTCGGCTCTTCGTCTTCAGTCGGCTCTTTCAATTGAAGCAACAATTGCTGCTTGCCATGATACCCGCTCCCGACAAGGGAAGAAGGGTCACGTGCGCAGCAGGCTTCGAAGACTCGCGGCGATCGCAACGGCGATCGTGCTCGTCGTCGCGCTCACGATCGGCCTGCAGGCTCCGCGGTCGGCGGCGGTGCGCATGGCGCTCCAAATCGCGCTCGCGACGCGCGGCCTGCATCTCGATGTTCGTGCCATGGACGTCGGTGCCGATCGGGCGACGATCGACGATGCGGTCATAACGGACAAGTCGGGCGCGAAACTGTTCTCGGCCGGGCACATCATCGTCACCTACGACCGAGGCGGCCCGTTCGCGCGCAGCGATCGCGCATACGGGTTGCGCAGCCTCATCGCGATAAGGCCGACGCTCTACGTCATCCGGTATGACGACGGCACGTTCAACATCTCGCGGCTCCTCTCGTCCGGCCCCGCTGCGGCTCGCCCGGCGGCACAAAGCGGACCGCCGCTGCGCGCCGTCGTGCAAGTACAGGGCGGCGTCCTCGTTTTTACCGATCCGACTTCTGTGGACCCGCGCGGACGCAAGTTCAACCTAGCAGATGTCAACGCGACATTCGACATTGATAGAGGAAGAAACACGCACGGCGACCTGAGCGCGCTCTTCAACGGCTTCGACCCAGCTGCCCCGGCGCACTTGACGCGAATCAGCGGAAAGCTGGTCGAAGACGACCGGTCGCAATATGCGCTTGCGTCGCTTGCCGCGCCGGATCTGGATTTCGTACCGATCGTCGACGGAATTGTCTCGTCGCGCGACTTCGCGGTCCATGCCGGTACCGCCGACGTGGAGCTGCGCGCGTTTGACGCGGGTTACGATCCGGCCGCCGGTCCGCAGTGGCGATTGAGCGGTGAGGGCGCTCTGCACGGCGCGCGGCTGACGGTCGTTCCGCTCGACGTGCCGCTGCGAGACGTGAGCGGCCGGCTGCATTTCGACGCAGGCCGGCTCAGCTTCACGCAGATGAGCGGAACGGCGGCCGGCATACCTGTGACTGTCGACGGCGGCCTGCGTTTGATCGGCGGCGTGACGCTCTCGATCGGCGCGTCATTCGAAGCGGATGCTGCGCGCGCGCGTCGTCTCTTCAGGGTCGCAAACCAATTGCCGCTCCACGGCGACGTCGCAGCCCACGTCTTCATCACCGGGCCGCCGTCCGAGGTTCACGCTCGCGCAGCTCTCCGCGCCCCGGACTCGGTGTGGTATCAAGACATCGCTCTCACCGATTTTGCGAGCGATATGTACTACGCGCACGGCCACGTCACGCTCACATCCATCGACGGACTGTACGACAGCGGAACCGTTCACGGCGGCGGTGATATCGCGGTCGCACAAGAGGGATCGCCCACCTTGCTCGCGCTGTTCGGCCGCGTGCCCGCGGCCGGTCTCCCATTCGTCGCCAATGTCAATCCGGGTGGAGATTCGTCGGCGATCGCGTCATTCAACGGTCCGTTCGCTCGTCTGAGCGGCGAGGGATACGCACAAGTGACGGGCGGCAACGGCGTCGGCATACGCAGCGTGGTGCGCGCCGGACCGGAGCGATTCTCGGCCGGCGCGATCGTGAACGCCAAGGGTGGCGAGCTCGTGCTCGAAGCCGGCATCGATAGACCGCCGCACGCGCAGCGATCGATCGAGGGCGTCGCACTCGCGCACAGCATCGATCTCGATCTTCGTGAAGGCTCGTACGCGCTTCCCGGCGTCGGCGCTCCCATCGCTCTGCCCTCGATCGCCGCAACGCTCGACGGCGCCGCATGGCTCGATGGTCCGGAGGCCGCACCTCGCCTCGGCGTCGATCTCTTGGCCAACGGTCTCGTCGTCGCCGGCTACAGACTTGGTGAAGGTCGGGCTATCGCGACCGGATCGGCAGGATCGATTCGCGTTGCGCGACTGTCGTTCGACGGTCCGGATGGAACGCTCGCATCGAGCGGATTTGCATCCGCTTCGCCATCCAACGGAAAGTATGCACTCGCACTGAGCGGCTCAGGCTCCACGGACATCGCTTCGCTGCCGGGCCTTCCGCCGAATCTGCGTGCGCGCGGCCGCAGCAATGCCAATTTCAACGGCGTGATGTCGGGCGGACGCTGGACGATGAGCGGCGATGCGAACAGCGCGAACGCCACCATCGCCGGCGTGCCCGTGCGCGCGCTCGATGCGACGATGACCGGCGGCGGCGGTCTTCCAACGCAGGTCTTTGCCGCGACGGCAAACGCGGCCGGCGGCGCGATCGCGGCGACCGGCACGCTTCCGCACGGCGGCGCAAACGCGGATACGCTCGCCGTTTGGGCCGACGCCTTGGATCTGCGCCAGCTGCAGGCGCTCGGCGGGCCGTTGTCCGCGGGTTCTGCCACAGCGTTCGCGCAGATCGGCGGGTCGATTGACGCGCTGCGCGCATCGGGGCAAGCGGCCGTGAGCGGAGGCCGCTACCACGCCGTGCCGATCTCGGGTGACGTCGACGTGCAATACGGCGGCGGTACGCTGACGGCGCGCGCAGGCCGCGTCGCCTACGCCGGCAACCGCGTCGAAGTGAACGGAAGCATCGCCGGCCTCGAAGGCGTCGTGCCGGTCGCGTCCGACCCGCTCGATGTGCACGCGACGATGCGCGTCGGCGATCTCGGCGGCCTCTTGAACAGTTACTTACCTCGCACGGCGACGCTGACCGGCGTTGTCGGCGGGACCATGCGACTGCGCGGCACGCTGGGCGCCCCGTCCGTCGACGGCGAGATCTATTCGGACGGCGGCACGGTACGCGGCGTCGCGTTCAAGAATTTCCGCGGCGACGTCCACCTCGAGCGCCGCATGCTCGCGCTTGAGAACGGCCAGGTGCAATTCGGGTCTTCGCTCATCACGCTGGCGGGCGACATCTCTCCGTCGGATCTGCACGTGCGCTCCACGAGTCCGCACGTCGACCTTTCGGACTTCAACGATTTCTTCGACGGCTACGACACGCTCGACGGCGTCGGAAGCTGGAACATCGCATTCACGTCTGACCCGGAGATGGTTGCGGCGAATGGACGCGTCGACTTCAATGGCGCGGCCCTCGCGGGCTATCCGCTCGGCGTGGTGGACGCGACGTTCGCAAGCTCGAAAAACGAACTGCTCGCGACGATGCGTCAACGCGGGCCGGCCGACAATGCGCAGCTGGCAGGCAGCGCAGCGTTTTCGTCTCGCCGCGCCGGATTGCCTGACCTGACTGGTGCCGAATTCGACGTCCACGGCGGCGCGACGGGCGTCGATCTCGGCATCGTCATGCCGCTGATACGACACGAAGACCTCGGCTTGACCGGCAGTTTGGACATAGCGGGCCAGCTGCGCGGCAAGCTCGCGCATCCATCCGCGATCGCGACGTTCGCATTGCGCGACGGGCATCTCGGAAAGCTCGCGATCAACACGCTGAGCGGCTCGCTTGAGAGCGATGGGAAATCATTCGGCTTGACCGACGCGCGCGTGCAGTTGCCGTTCGCGCAAGCCGCCGGATCGGCGCAATTCGGGCCGGGCGACCGCATCGTCGGGTCGGCCGGTCTCGATGCGCAAGATCTCGGGAAAGTTGCGTCGGCGTTTGGGCATCCCGGCATCGTCGAAGGCGCGGCGAAGATGTCGCTGAGCGTCGGCGGCACGTATTCCAAGCCGCGCGTCCAAGCCGTGGTCGCCGGCAGCGCCGGCTCGCTTCTGGGTGTTCGCTACGACAGCGTGAACGCGAACATCGACTTTCAACCGGGCGAACTCGACGTGAGCGACGCGCGTCTTGCATTTGCATCAAACCGCGGTGCGCTCACGCTCGCGGGGACGCTGCCGCTGCAGCTCAAACCGCTTGCGCTCGGGCCGAAGAACAAACCGCTCAACCTGCGTTTCACCGCCGACCACGTCGATCTCGCCGCTTTCGATCCGCTCACGAATCGCTATGCTTCGCTGACCGGCACGCTCCAAGCGACTGCCTCCGCTACGGGGCACGCAGGCAATCCCGTGCTCGGCGGATCGGCGACGTTACGCGGCGCGTCGGTGCGGTCCGCGTTTGAGACCGTGCCGATGACCGATGTGGCGGCAGACCTGACGCTTGCTCAGGACACGGTCACGCTCTCGCGCCTGCGCGGCTCCCTCGGCTCCGGCGACGTCGTCGCTAAAGCGTCGGCGCACGTCGTGCCGGCCCTCGGACTGCGCTCGAATCCGGGCTTCCAATATTCAGGAACGATCGCGCTCAACAGCGCGAACGTGGATGTGCCGGGTTGGATCTCCGGCACGCTGAACGGCGATTTCAGTCTCACCAAATCCGGCGTGAATCCGTACCTCGACGGCACGATAACGGCAAGCGATTCGCTCGTGCCGTTCTCGGCCATCTACACGCTTGCAACCGCGTTCGGTCAAGGATCGTCAACGCAGAGCGCTCCCGGACCGGTGCCCGGCGTTCCCGCGCCGCTTCCCGGCCGCACGGTGGCATATGCCGGCAGCATCTATGGCGGCGGATTTCATCTCGTGCCGAGCGACGTGCCCGCAACTCCCAAACCATCCATACTCGAGCTGCCTGCGATGCACCTCAACGTCACCGCAGCGGCGGGCAAGCGCGTGCGCATCAAAGGCGGCGCGATCGACCTCACCGCCGCCGGCAAGCTGACGATCGGCGGCCGCTTGAGCGCGCCGACGCTCGACGGCGCGTTCTCCTCGACGCGCGGTCAAGTGACGTACTTCGATACCGTCTTCCGCATCGACAACGGCACGGTGACGTTCGATCCGTCACAAGGTCTCTTGCCTTCGCTCGATGTGCGGGCGACGACGAACACCGGCGGTTCTCAGATCACCCTCGCGATCAGCGGCCGCGTGGACCGCCTGAACACCGACATGTCGTCCAATCCATCGATGACGCGCGACGAGATCGCAGCGACCTTGCTGCACGCATCGGTCGTGACCGGGTTGACAAGCTCACCGTCGCAAGCGCAGGCTGTGCTCACGGGCGAAGCGCAGGCGTACTTCAACGCCCAGCTGACGCGCAGCTTGCTGTTCCCGCTCGAGTCGTATCTCGCGGAAACGCTGGACATCGAGCAGATCAACTTCATCTTCGATCAAAACGGACAACCGGCGGTCGAGATCCGCAAGCTCTTCACGCCCACGATCTACGGCATCTACCGTTCGACCGTGAAACTCCCTGTGACGCAATCGTTCGGCGTCGCCTATCTCTTGCGAGACACGACCTCCTTAGAGTTTCTGCAGACACAGTCGCCGACCGGCGTTTCGACCGCGACGATGGACTTGAGTTTCACGTTTCGCTGAGGTCGTCTGAGACGTTCATGAGAACGCGTCAGACCGCTTGCGATGGAGGAAAACAAGCGTCTCCATGCCAACGAAGGCGCGAGTCTTTCGGCTTGCAATCGCGGCCATCATGCTCCCATGGGCGGTGGAATCACCGGCTGCAATCGCGGCGGTCAAGCCGTCCATGCTCTCGCCGACACATCGTTCAGGAGCGCATAACCCTTGGCATTTGCCTTTCGAATCGCTGGCGTCGCGCTCTTGGCCGCCGTCGTCGCCTTTGCCGCTGCTCCACAACTGCTCACCGCAGCGCCCCAACCGATAGTCACCGCGATCAACGTGCGCGGCAACGCGCACGTGCCGATCGACCGAATCGCCTCGGTCGTCCGCTCTCAAGCCGGCCTGCCGCTCGATCCTAAGCAGGTCGCCGCGGACCAAGCGGCTATTCTCAGCCTCGGTTATTTCACCGATGTGAAGAGCGACGTCCGGCCCACGCCGGGCGGCGTCAGCCTGAACTTCATCGTCATCGAGAATCCCGTCGTGTCGAAGATCGTCTTCAACGGCAACCAGCACGTCTCGAACGACATCTTGAGCGCGCTCATGGATACGACCGTCGGCGCCGTGCTCAACACCAACACGCTGCGCGATGACGTCACGAAGATCAATTCGTACTACGACAAGCTCGGTTACGTCGGCACGCGGCACGTCAAGAACATCGCCATCAATCCGGGCGGCACGGTCACGCTCGACATACAAGAAGGCGTCACCGTCACGGCGATCGTTCTGACCGGTGATTCCGTTCTGCCGCCGCCGGCGATCTTGAACGTGATGAAGACCAAGCAGGGCAGCGTGTTCTCGCAGCAGACATTCGATGCCGACTTGCAGGCGATTTCGAAGTTGTACACCGACCTCGGTCTGAACGTCACATTCGACAACAACACCGGACCGGATCCGGCGAAGCCCGGCGCGGTGGACGTTGCGCTCTGCGAAGTGCGCGTCGGCGCGATCGAGATCGCCGGCAACTCGAAGACGAAAGACTACGTCATCCGGCGCCTGCTGCGCATGCGCCCGAACGATCTCATCACCGAGTCGCGGCTCAAGCGCGACTACGAGCTCATCAACAACACGCAGTTCTTCAAATCGGTCGACCTTTCGACCAAACCGTTCGGCAACAAGTGCGGCTACGTGACGCTCGTCTGGACCGTCGTTGAACAACGCACCGGCACGGCAAGCGTCGGCGTCTCGTACGGCGGCGGCGGCCAATACGGCCAAGGTCTGTCGGGCAACCTCGGTTATTCGGAAGCGAATATCAACGGCACGGGCAACGGCGCGCAGATCTCCCTGCAGCGCGGTCTGCACATCAGCGACGTCTCGCTGAGCGTGAGCGTTCCGTACGTGCACAAGTTCAAGCCGGACTCTGCGTCGTTCAGCATTTTCAACAACGTCGTCGATCAGCAGCCGTACCCCGTGTACAAAGAACCCGGAAACAATCCGTTCTTCACGATCACGCCGCAGCTCGGCGCCGCTTCACAAGCCACGACGGGCACGCCCGGAACGACCGGCGGCCCTTGCGCCGCAGGACCCACACCGTGCACGAGCCAGTTCGCGCTGTACAGCACGCGCCAAGCCGGCATTTCCATCGGGCTCGGTCATCCGGTCGCGGACTACACACGCATGTCGTACGGGTTCAGCGCGACGCGGCTTTCACAGTCCTTCGGCGCGAGCGGTTTTCCGCAACAGTTCCTCGACTTGCGCGGTGCGCTCGTCTCGCCCAATCAATCGAGCGGCATCGTCGGCGGCGCCGCAAGGCCGGGTTCGTCGCGTTTGTTCTCCTTCAACGCAGGCCTGTTCCGCGACGATCGTGACGACCCGCTCAGCCCGCGCTACGGCGGCACTTCGAGCATATCGTCCGAGTGGTCGTCGAAGAGCTTCGGATCCGACTATAACTACACGAAGACGGACTACGACCTCACGAAGTTCTTCCCGGTCCGCCATCACTCGACGCTGGCGCTGCACTTCAACTACGGCTGGTCGAGCGGCGGCGCGTCGCTGCCGTACAACGACCTCTTCAGCTTGACCGATCAGCAGCTGCGCAATACGACGTTCGTATTCTACGGCGACCGCGAGGTCTTGGGGCAAGCCGAATTGCGGATTCCGGTCACGCAAGACAAGAAATTCACCGTCGCGTTTTTCGCGGACTCCGGTGACGTACCGTATGTGACTCCGGTGGTCGGCCCGGCACCGTCGCCGACGCCGATACCGCCGTGCGGACCTCACTGCCCGCCCGGACCGCCGCTGACTCCCACGACGACCTACGTGGAGGCGCCGTTCCACTTGAAAATGGATTTCGGTTTCGGAATCCGCGTGCAAACGCCGATCGTGCCGCAGCCGATCCGGATCGACTTCGCCTTCGGCCAGGGCGGCCATCACGTGTCGTTCGGCTTGAGCCAATCGTTTTGAACGCATCAAATCACTCATAAGGATGGGTTGACAGACGTATGACGCACTTACGGTATGTCTGCGCCGCCGGCATCGCGGCGGCCGTCGCGCTGTTCGTCGCTCCGCAGGCGCTCGCCACCGATATCTCGGATGTCGGTTTCGTCGATCAGAGCGCCATCGGCGACTTGCCGCAGTTCCAAGCAGCGCGACAGCAGTTCACGCAATATCAAGCATCGGTGACGGCGCAATATCAGGCTGCGATCCGCGGCAAGAATCCGGCGGATCAGCAAGCCATCTCGGCGCAGTTCCAGCAGAAAGTCGTGGCCGAGCAGCATCAGATCTTCGACAATCTTTTCGCTCGCGCGCAGACCGCCATCGCCGAGGTATCCGCGAACAAGAGCCTCAACGTGGTCGTCGACAAGTCCATCGTCATCTACGGCGGCATGGACATCACTAAAGACGTCACGGACGCGATCAGTCAGCCCGGGCCGATCGTTCCGCCGGTGAATTCGCCTTCGCCGTCGGAGATCGGGTTCGTCGATCAGCAGCAGATCGACGCGCTGCCGAAGCTGAAGGCCGCGAACGATACGTTCATGCAAGATCGCCAGCAGCTCCAGGCTCAACTGACGCAGGCGCTCGCCGGCAAGACCGACGCCGAGAAGCCGGCGATCATCCAGACGTTCAATCAGAAGCTGAATGACGATCAGAAGAAAGTCATCCAGCCGCTGGTCGACCAGACGACCAAAGCTATCTCCGACGTCGCCAAGAAAAAGGGATTGCTGCTCGTCGTCGATCAGGCGAGCCGCATCTACGGCGGCACGGACGTCACCGCCGATGTCGTGAAGGCGCTTCAATAGCCGTGAACCGGATCGGTCCGGCGCTGCTCTGCGCCGCGCTGTTCGCGCTTACCGCCTGCGCTTCGAAGAGCGAACAAGGCGTGCGCGGACTTTTGGGCGTGAACACGTCGGGATTGAGCGGCGGCGGTACTGCGGCCGGATACGTGGACATCGACAAAGTCATAGCCGCGCATCCGCTGCACGCGGAATTGCAGTCGCTTCAGGACCAGATCACCGAACTGAACGCCAGCACCGTCGTCGGTCCCAAACCCGTCACGCCCGTCCAGGTGCAGGCTCAGGCAGATCTGCAGCGGCAGCTGGCCGACGCGGAGGCCGCCTACACGAAAGATCTCGCGGATCGGCAGGCAGCGTTCCGCGACGAAGAAGCGCGCGCCGATTCGGATATCACCGCCAAGGCGCTCGGCATTCCCAACGCAGGCCCGGGCGGGATCATGAGCGGCATGCAGGCCGACTTCTCGCGGCAGCTCACCGCCATGCAGAACGATGCTCGCGCGACGCTCGCCGCGTACCGGACTTCGCTCTACGCTCAAGATGCCGAACACCTCTCCCACGTACGCCAGTTGATCGGCGCCGACGCGCAGGCGAAGATCCGCTCTGAAGAGTCGCAGCTTTCGTCAGCCGAGACCGCCTATCAGATCCAGATCGCCCGCCAAGATCAGGATCAGCGTCTGAATCTCACGGCCAAGCTCGACAACCTCTCGCTCTCTCCGGCCGACCGTCAGAACTATAGCGCGCAGCTCCAGGCATTGGAGAGCCGCGAAGCCACGCTCGCCGCGGCGAAGAAATCCGCCGATGCGTCCACCCTCGCCGCTTTTGAGAAAAGCGTGCAGGCGCAAGCCGAGCTTCGCTTCAACACGGAGCGAAAGGCGACCGAAAACGACACCAACGCCAAGCTCGCCGCGCGTCAAGCGGATCTGGAATCCACGATTCGCGACCAGGCGCAAAAGCTCGGCGGCCAATTCCAGTCGCAGTTGAACGCCGCCAACGCCAAGCTCGGCAATAACCCGCAAGTCCAGGCGCAGCTGGCGGACGAACACACGAAGATCATGGCCCGCTACCAAGCGGATGCGACGGCCGCGCTGAATTCGTACCAGTCCACGCGCAAGGCGCTCGTCGCGAAATACAGCGACGTCGCACACATGCAATTCCAGGACAATGTCGCGCTCGCGATGCAGGCGCAATCGCTGGCGCAAGCCCGTCAACAGCTCTACGACGGCATGGTGCGTCAGATCCAGACGCTCGTCGCGGACGTCGCGCATCGCGACGGGATCGGCGTCGTGTTCAGTTCCATCGCCGGCGCCGGGAGCGCCGTCGATCTTACCGACCAAGTGGCGAAAGAGGCGGCTGGGCTACCGTCTGCGACGCCTACACCGGTTCCCGGGGGTTGAATGCGTAATCATACATACATGCGGGCAGCGGTGCTCGCCGTGGCCATCGTCATCGGTCTGAGCGGTTGCGGGCTGCACCCGCGCTCCACCGTGGCGTTCGTGAACGTCGCCGTGCTCCAGAGCACGTGGCCGAAGTTCATCAATTACCAGAACCAGCTGCAGGCGAACCTCAACGCGATCCAGTCGAGCAAGCTGAGCCAGGCCGACAAGCAGCGCGAGCTGCTGCAGCTCAATCAGCAATCCGCGCGCTGGCAGATGGAAGTGACGAACGACGTCAAGGCGGCGGTCAAGCAGATCGCCGCGGACAAGCACTACTCGCTCGTCGTGACGCGGCAAGGCATCGCCTACGGCGGAGACGACATCACGTCCGACGTCCAGGCCGCTCTGCATATCGCACCGACGTCGCCCTCCCCGAGCCAATAACGAGGTCGGCGGATGTGACGCACGGCTCGCGCCGGCTCGCCGAACTCGCCGCTGCCGCGGATGCGCGGCTCATAGGCGACGGCGAAGTCGCGATCTCCCACGTCGCATCGGTCGATGATGCGGACGGATCGTCGCTCACGTTTGCGATCGATGGTCGCTGGCTCACCAAAGCGCTCGAGTCGCCGGCGGCGGCAGTCATCGTGCCGCAAGATCTCGACACGCAGGAGACACACGGGAAGGCGCTGTTGGCTGTGGCGGACGTGCGCGCCGCCCTCGCGCGCATTCTCACACTGTTCGCCCCGCAGCTGCCGTCGGGCGATCACACGCATCCCACGGCCGTCGTCGCGCAGGGCGTGAACCGCGGCAAAGACGTCTGGATCGGCGCGGGCGCGGTGGTCGCGGAGGGGGCGAGCCTGGGAGACGGCACGATTCTGCTGGCGGGCGCGTACGTGGGTCAGCGCGCGCGCATCGGACGGCGGACGCTCCTCCATCCGCGCGCGGTCGTGCTCGATGATTGCGTGATCGGCGACGACTGCATCCTTCACTCGTGTTGCGTCATCGGGGCCGACGGATTTGGTTACGTGCGCGTCGGCGCAGAACAGATCAAGATACCGCAGATCGGCAACGTCGTCGTCGGCGATCGAGTCGAGATCGGCGCGTGCTCATGCATCGACCGAGCCGTCACCGGTTCGACCGTCATCGGCAACGGCACGAAGATCGACAACCTCGTTCAGGTCGGGCACAACGTTCAAGTGGGCGAGAACGCCACGCTCTGCGGACAAGTCGGCATCGCGGGAAGTTCGAAGATCGGTGTCGGCGTTGTCGCAGCCGGGCAAGCCGGCATCGCGGGCCACCTTGAAGTCGGAGAGTTCTCGCTCGTTCTCGCGCAAGCGGGTGTGACGCATTCGATTCCGCCGCACTCGCGCGTCTCCGGATTCCCAGCGCAGCCGCATCGCACCACGATGGAACAGCAGGTCATGCTGCGGAAACTGCCTAAATTCGCCGAACAGTTGCGAGCGCTGACAGATGCGGTTGAGGAGCTACGCAAACACCGCTAAGCTCGCTCGCGTGGTGGATGTGGAATACCAGCAGACGCTAGCGCGCGAATTCGTCCTCTCGGGCGTCGGTCTGCACACCGGCTGCCGTACCAATGTCACGGTAGCTCCGGCGCCGGCCAATGCCGGCTTTTCCTTTATCCTCGCCGACGATTCACGACTGCCGGCCGCGCCGCAGTTCGTACGCTCCACCGTGCGGTGCACCACGTTAGGATCCGCGACGGCCGAGGTCAACACGGTCGAACACGTGCTCGCCGCGCTGGCCGGGATGGGCGTGGACAACGCCGTCATCAAGCTCGATGCCGAAGAAGTGCCTATCATGGATGGGAGCGCGCTGGATTTCGCGCACGCCATTGCTGCCGTCGGCATCGTCGAACAGCGCACGCCGCGCCGGGTGCTCGAGCTTCGCGCGCCGCTCTGGATCCGCGACGGCGACAAGTTGCTCGTCATCGTTCCCGCGCCGCATTTCGCGGTGTCGTTCTACGTCGAGTTTCCGCATCCGGTCGGAAAACAGTTCATCTCGACGGGTCCGATCACGCCGGAGTATTTCTTCCGCGAGATCGCGCCGAACCGCACGTTCGGATTCCGCGCGGAGATCGACCGGCTTTACGCGCAAGGATTGGCCCAAGGCGGTTCGCTCGACAACGCAGTGGTCATCGAGAGCGACGGCTACATGGGCCCGCTGCGATTCCCGGATGAGATCGTGCGACATAAGGTGCTCGACCTCATCGGCGACTTCGCGCTGCTCGGCATGCGTCCGCAGTTCGAAGTGATCGCGATGAAGTCCGGTCATGCGCTGCACGTCGCCGCCGTGCGCGAGCTGCTCGCGCCGGTGGCCGGTGCACGCGCGATCGTCTAGCGCGCGCGAGAGTTCGGCGGCCGCACATCGCGGCGGCCTCATAACAGAGGTGGCCTGATTGACCTACGTAGACATCCGCTCCATCATGGAGATCCTGCCGCATCGCTATCCGATGCTGCTGATCGACCGCATCACCGAGCTCGATCCGCAGAAGCGGGCGGTCGGTTTCAAGAACGTGACCTTCAACGAACCCTTTTTCGTAGGCCACTTCCCGAACAACCCGGTCATGCCGGGCGTGCTCATCATCGAGGCGATGGCCCAGCTCGGCGGAACCGCGATTCTCGAGCCGAACAGCCAGACCACGAACGTCCCCTACCTCGCGAGCGTCGATAAAGTGAAGTTCCGCCGGCCGGTCGTGCCAGGGGATAAACTCGTCATGGAGGTCAACGTGCTCTGGGTGCGGCGAAACATCGGACGGCTGAGCGCAGAAGCGCGGGTGGACGACCAGACGGTCTGCACCGGCGAATTGGCGTTCTCAATCGTGTCCGACACAAGGCTTTTCCGCCTCGACGCATCGATTCTTCACCAATGAGAAGGCCCGCCACGTGAGCCCAGCAGAGTCCGTGAACATCTACTCGCTCAACATCCATCCGACAGCGATCGTGCACCCGTCGGCGCGGTTGGGCCGCGGCGTGGAGATCGGTCCGTATTGTCTGGTGGGCGAGAACGTGCACATCGGCGCGGGCACAAAACTCTACGCGAACATCGTCATCAACGGCTACACGCACATCGGCAAAGATTGCCAGATCTATCCGTTCGCCGTCATCGGCGGCACGTCGCAGGATAAGAAGTTCCGCGGCGAGATCTCGTACGTGCGCATCGGCGACCGCAACGTGATCCGCGAATTCGTCACGATCAACCGCGGCACCGGAGCCGGCACGTCCACCGTGGTGGGCGACGACAATCATCTCCTGGCATACGTGCACATCGCGCACAATTGCATCATCGGCAACCGCGTGGTGATGTCGAACTTATGTCAGCTTGCCGGACACGTCGCCGTCGGCGACGGCGCGAATATCGGCGGCATGGCGGGCATCCAACAATTCGTGCGCATCGGGCGCATGGCAATGGTCGGCGGCTACAGCAAAGTGAAGAAGGACGTGCTGCCGTTCGCGACCGTGGAAGGCAATCCGGCGACGCTGCGCAGTCTCAATCTCAAGGGTCTCGAGCGCGCGCGCGTCGCGGTCGAGGTCGTATCGGAACTCAAAGAGGCGTACCGTCTGCTGCGCCATCCGAACATGACGCTGGCAACCGCAGTAGAGCAGCTGCGCGGCCAGACCCAGTCGGTCGAAGGCCAAGAACTGCTCAGCTTCCTCGAGCACGATTCCGACCGCGGCGTTCTCAAGCGCTGAAGCGATGAGCGCCGACGTCTTCATCGTCGCTGGCGAAGCATCCGGCGACCTGCAGGCGTCGTTGCTCGTTCGGGCGATGCGCGCGCGCGATCCGAACCTTTCGTTCGCCGGTGTCGGCGGCAGTCGCATGCGGGAAGCGGGCGTCGACATCGTGCTCGATTCGGTGCGCGCCGAATGGGCGAGCATGGGACCGCTGTCCGCATATGTGAAGATCCCTTGGCTGCTCGCCGTGATGCTCGGTCTTGCTCAGCGGCTGCGCGCGCGACCACCTCGGCTTCTGGTCTGTGTGGATTTCGGCGCGTTCAACCTTCGGATGCTGGAATGGCTTCGCTTCACCGGCTATCGCGGGCGGGCGATATACTATTTTCCGCCTGGTGCTTGGCTCGACAATCGTGCGCAAGCGCAAAAAGTCAGCAAGGTCGCCACGCCCGTGACGCCGTTCGTCCGCCAGCGCGATTTCTATCGCGCATGCGGCTTGCCCGTGGAGTATTTCGGCCACCCCCTCGTGTCCGCCATCGAACCGCGAGAGCCGCTTGCGCGAGGGCCGGTCACGCGGATCGCGGTGCTCCCCGGCAGCCGGCGCGACGAAGTGGCGCTCATGCTCCCAATGCTCGCGCGCGCCGCGACGACGATCGGGGAAAAACTCAAAGCCGAGTTTCTCGTCGTCGCGGCAACGGACGCTCGCGCGGCGCAGATCAGGCGACTGTGGGCCGAGAATAGCGGCCCGGCCGACGCGCGAATCGAGCGCCGCGATGCGACGTCGGTCTTCGCGGAAGCAGACATCGCATGGACCGCATCTGGTACTGCCGTGCTCGAAGGCGCGCTGCGCTGCGTGCCGCAAGTGGCCTTCTATAAGTTGCCGCCGGCGCTCTACGCGATCGTCGAGCGTCGTCACCCGCACATCGTGCGCGGTCCCGTGACGCTGCCGAACCTCATCGCCGGGCACGCGGTAGTGCCGGAACTGCTGCAGGACGAACTCACCCCGGCAAATCTGTGCGCGACGACGCGCGACCTTCTGCAGAATGACGCGAGCGCGGCGGAACAGGTGCGCGGTTATGCCGAAGTGCGAAGGCTCTTGGGCGCACCGGACAGCCTGCAGCGGATCGCGGCTTTCGCGGCGAGCATGCTCGAACCCGAGCGAACGTAACGGCATGGCGCGGACGCTCTCCATCTGGTTCACCTCGGACGTCCACGACAGGCGCGGCTTCGGCGGGAAGCTCGCCAAGCTCGTCGGCCCCGACGACCTGCTCGTGGATTGCGGAGACGCGCTCCGCGGATCGTCGACGGTCTATCGCGCGCGAGAGGGCGTCGTCGAAGAATTTGCGCGTGCGCCGTATCGCGCGCAAGCGGTGGGCAATCGCGAGTTCCACTATCTCTACCGTTGCTTCGCGGCGCGCGCGCAGGCGCTTCCGATGCCGCTCGTATGCACGAACCTCGAAGATCTCCGGCATCGCGATCCGTCGCCGTTCGTTCGCGAACTTCGGCTGACCGTCGGCGACGTGCGCGTCCGGCTGCTCGCGTTGCTCGTCCCACAATATCGCACGCGCAGCGGTTGGGAGCGATTGTTCGGATGGCGCTTTCTCGCGCCCGACGTCGCGCTTTCGCGCGCGTTTTCAGGCGGCGCCCGCGATTCGGAACCAGAGGCGACGCTGCTGCTCTCGCATCTCGGACTCAAGGCCGACCGGAGCATCGCGGCGCGCTTCGGCCGTTTGAGCGCGATTCTCGGCGGCCACAGCCACGATACGCTGACGGAGCCCGAAATCGTGGGCGGTGTGCCGATCGTGCACGCGGGCGCATTTGCGAGAAACGCCGGCAACCTCGTGCTGTCGCTATCCGGCGAGCG